>Ga0193959_1000007_pt1 | contig 120174 bp, 103 predicted proteins | sample FB_2_MG_FD_140333 | JGI IMG/M metagenome (GOLD analysis project Ga0193959, IMG submission 140333) | Microbial mat bacterial communities from the Broadkill River, Lewes, Delaware, United States - FB_2_MG | ecosystem: Environmental > Aquatic > Freshwater > River > Microbial mats | place: USA... | reverse complement strand
TGTACTATATCTTGTTCGCTTTCTACTCATTTTAATATATCCCCCTAAATTTTCTTTGATTATTTTAACTTTTCAGGAATTAATATTCTATTTTTTCTGTATATTTTTCTTGGGGTATTATAAGTTTCAAAAACATACTCCATTTTTACTATTATTATAGCAATTATTTTTTTGTTATTCTAATTCTAAACTCATTAAATACATATCTTCCCCATCTATTATAGTGAAGTTATCGCTTTTACAAAATGGACATAAAAACTCATTTTTATCTAAAGTGGATATTTTAGAGCACTCTCTACACTCTATCTTTACATCAGCTATATCTATTGTTAAGGAGGCATTTTTACACATAGTCTCTAGTTTAAATGTCTCAAAAGCTGTCTTTAGTAGTTCAGGTTCAATGTTGCTTAGTTTTCCAACTTTTATAGCAACTTTTGATATAGAGTTGCTATTGTTAGCTCTTGCATTCTCTTCGCAAAGCTCTATTAATGATTGTACAATTGATAATTCATGCATACTCTATCCTTAACAAATTCTAGGTAATATTTCGCCATGAGGCATCTCTAAAAATCTCTTCGAACCCCAGCTAGATTTTAGAGTGACTTTACCTCTATACTCATCTGTAACTTTTCCAACGATACTGGCACTACTGTCATGTTTTTTTAAAATATCTAAAGCTCTCTGTGCATCTTTTGGTTTTACAGCTAGTGCAAATGTACCCTCATTTGCCAACATGTGAGGCTCTAATCCTAAAAGTTCGCAAATACCTTGAACTTCATTTTTGATATTTATACTCTCTTCAATTAACTCTATTGATAAATCTGTTGAGATAGCCCACTCATTAAATAGAGCAGATATTCCACCTCTTGTTGCATCTCTGAGAGTTACAAGCTCTATATTTTCCTTAATTAACTCTTTTACGATTGGCCAGAGAGATTGACAATCACTTTGAAGCTCACTCTCTATCTCTATCTCTTCTCTTTGAGCAAATATACTGGCACCATGCTCAGCTATACTTTTTGAAAGTAGTAAAACATCACCAATCTCTATATTTTTAACTGATAGATGTTTTTTTATTTTTCCAATTCCACTAATATTTATAAAGACTCCATCAACTTTACCTTTTGGAACAACTTTTGTATCACCTGTGACAATTAAAGCATCGTTTTTTTTAAGCTCAATTTTCATAGATTCAACAATTTTATTAAGTTTTTCTATCTCAAAACCCTCTTCTAAAATAATTGAAAAACTTAAATACTCTGGTTTTGCACCAGCCATTGCTAAGTCATTGCAAGTTCCACAGATAGAGAGTTTACCAATATCTCCACCTTTGAAAAATATAGGCTCTATTGTAAATGAATCACTACTAAAAGCTAAGTTTTTTTCAATTACTGCACTATCTTCAGCTTTGGCTAATATATCATTTTGAAAGTTTTTAAAAAAAATATCATTTATTAATCTGTTGTTCTCTTCTCCACCATTTCCGTGTGAGATTAATATTTTATCCATTTCTATCCTAATTTTTATATATTATCTTTTATTAAATCTATTAACTCTTGAGAGTTCCAAGGTTTATTTATAAATTTTACAATCTCTGCCTCTTTTTTAGCTTTTTCGATAGCTAGTTTATCTGCTTGACCAGAGAGCATTATCTTAACAGCATTTGGAAACTTTTTGTGAACTAAAATCAGAAGTTCATCTCCCTTCATACCAGGCATAAGCCAATCAGATATTATTATGGATAGCTCTATATTTTCCTCTTCTAGTTCATCTAAAATATCGATAGCATCTTTAGCATTTTGAGCTAATTCAATTATAAATCTATCTTTAAAAACTTTTTTTATTTGAACTTCAAGTGCATTTAATATAGTCTCATCATCATCTATACATAAAATTGCAAATTGTCTCATTTTAGCTCCTTTGGTAGTGAGATAATAAAGGTAGAGCCTTTAGCTACTTCTGATACTACTTCTATTTTACCTAAGTGTTTATCAACTATTTTTTTAACAATATCTAGCCCTAAGCCACTTCCTTCACCTTTTGACTTTGTTGTAAAGAATGGTTTAAATATCTTCTCTTGAATGCTTTTCTCTATTCCTACCCCATCATCACTTATTTTTACAATCTGATACTTCTCATCTTCTAAAGTTTCAATTTTTAAAGTACCACTATAATTAATTGCATGAAGAGCATTGTAGATAATATTTGTCCATATCTGCCCTATCTCATCTTCATAACACTCTATTTTATCTAGCCTTGAATACTCTGTTATCAATTTGATATTGTGTTTTAAGCTATTTTGATAAAGTGTTAAGACAGTCTCTATAGAATCTTTTAATAATATTTTGCTTTTTTTATCAAAATTTTCATATCGAGAGTAGTTTTTTAGTGCAAAAATAATTTTTGAAGCTTTCTGTATTGCTAATGATATATTTTGAATACTAAACTCAATTTCCGAAACCCTCTCTATTATAAAAAAGATGCTATCTCTATTTTTAGATTCTAATATCTCTTTGAAATTATCTAAGTTATTATATAAATTACTATTTATAAGTATATCTGTATATTTTCTTGAGTTCTCTATATTCCTTTTTTTTAACTCTTTTTCTAAACTCTTTCTAATATTTCTTTTCTCTTTTATGGATAAGTTTATTGAATCGCTCTCTGTTAATATCTGTAAAATATCAAATAGATATTCTTTTTCACTCTCTGTTAGATTTCTTAGTTTTCTATTTATATCTTTCACAAATGGTATAAAGGCTTCATTAACTGAATCTGATGAGGCTTTTATAGCTCCTAGAGGTGTATTTATCTCATGAGCAATTCCAGCTATTAATTGACCAAGTGATGCCATTTTTTCAGATTCAATTAATTGCTCTTGTGTTGTTTTTAGCTCATCTAGTGTAATTTGAACTCTGTTTTTCTGTTCACTAATTTCACTTAAAGCAATTGTTAAATTTTGAGTTCTCTTCTCTACTTTACTCTCTAAATTATCGATTAAATCGTGAATCTTATCTGCCATTTGGTTAAATGCGTTTGCCAACTCTGATATTTCATCTTTTGAATCTATCTCTATCTTTTTATTAAATTTATTATTTGAAAAATCTCTAGTTCCCTCTATCAGTTTATAGACTCTCTTAGTTATATTGTCAGAGATAATAACTGCTATAGTTATTATCAAAATTAGTAAAACTAAATTAACCCATACTATCTCATTTACTATTTTTGATATTTTATCTGTCAACTTCTCTCTGGATTTCTCTATTAGAGTTAAAAAGTTTCTGTTTTGATTCTCAAGTATAGAATCTATACTGTTTTTTGTATTATTAGCAGCTCTGTGAAACTCATCAACATTTGCTCCAATCGTTACAAATCCAAATCCTCTTTTACTCTCTCTGTATTTTCCTGTAAAGTAGGGAATAGTAGCAGCTGTTGTTAATTTCCATAAATTACTCCAGTAGATTATAAAAGAGCCATATCCACCATCTTTTGTTAATTCAAGCCAACCACTACACTGTGGTGCAAAATTTAAATATCTACAATCTAGGGCTGTCTCTCCCTTTGCTATTTGTGAGAGTTCAGGTTTTTTATTTAGAGACTGCTTTTCAAATGTTGGATAGTTTTTTATAAATTCATTGAAACTTTTATTACTATCTTGCCACTTTTTATAAATATCTCTGCTTAACCAGCTTTTATATGGTTCTCCATCTCTATATCCATATATAAAATACTCTCTAGGGTGTACGATATTTCTACCTAGGTAGTCCCAAATAAAAGCGTAGTTTCCTAGACTTGCATCTGGAGTATCTCTAAAAATATCTTTTGTAGGAGATATATAGTTTGTAAACTCTTTTAGGTGAATATGCTCTAAGGCGAGTGTTAAATAACCTATCTTTTTTGAGTTTTCAAAAATAGGAGTTACAAATCTTATTATTCCATCAAATTTAGTACCAACAGGATTCTCAACTCCTGCAAAAGCCTCTTTTTCAGGCTGAAACTCTCTATCTATTTTTTTTAATTTTTGAGGTGTTATAGCTCCTATAACACTCGATTTAACATAGTTCCCAATCACATCTGATACATATATCTCACCATTTTTTAACTCTTTAGCTTCTGAAAAGTACTTTTCTGCTTTTATAAAAGTGTTCTCTCTTTTAGATATATCTTTTAACTTATTATCAATATTTGAGACTTTTATCTGCTCTATTCCGTTTAAATCATAAAAAGTTATCTCTTTATAGATATTTTGAGACATTTTCTCTATTTTAGGAATCACTCTTTTTGTAAACTCTCTTTTATTATCAACTAAATTAGATTTTTGCTCTGTTATGGTTGATAGATTAGTATCATTTACTCTTTGCCACTTTTGAGTTTTATTATTAAATCTATATTTTGGTATTTTTGTAATAAGTTTTGTTTTTATATCAAAAAAGTTTTTATAAGTTTGATAGTTTGGTTTTAGTTTTGATAAAAATAGTAAATCTGCATCTCTTTGATATAGAAAATCAGCTACATTTTCTGCAATTTTTAGGGTCAAAACCTCTAGAGATTCTTGTGATTTTTTATCTAAAGATTTTATACTATTCTCTATCGAAATATTTGCTGTGGAGTTTATAATATCTTTGCTATTTTCTATTATCTCTTTTGAATCATTTTTAAATAAAAATCCAAGTTCATAGATTCCATCGATAGCTGTAATACTAATTATAACTATTGGAATAATTTTAAAAATAATAAATATGGATATTAGTTTTGGTTTAATTCTCAAAAAAAATCACCTATAATCAAGATATTAAATTATACCTTGATTATACTTATAGTAGGCACTACAAGCACCCTCGCTACTTACCATACAGCTTCCAATAGGGTTTGATGGATTACAGATTGTTTTAAACGCTTTACAATCAGTTGGTTTTGCTTTTCCTTTTAATATTTCAGTACAGATACAGGCTCTATTCTCTTTAGTTTTTTTGGTTGTAAATATATCTTTATATATAAGTTTTGCATTTAAATAATCAAACTTATCTAATAACTCATAGCTACTATCTGGTATAAAACCAATTCCACGCCACTCAAACTCTACTTTTTTGAAGTATGAATCGATAAGTTTTTGTGCTTTTAGATTTCCATCAATCGTTACGCTTCTTCTATATTGAATCTCTAATTTTGGCTTATCTTTTAAAATCTGTTCTATAATCATCTTAACACCTTGTAGTACATCAACAGGTTCAAACCCTGATACTACAGTTGCTCGATTATACTCTTTTGGAAACTTTTCATAAATTTTAGCACCAGTTATAACACTTACATGACTAGGTGCGATAAAAGCATCAATTTTAGACTCTTTATCTTGTAAAAGTGCCTCCATTGGTTCAGGTACAGTTATGTGATTTATATAAAAAGAGAGATTTTTTATATTTTGCTCAATTGTCTGTTTTATTATAGCTGGTGTCATTGGAGTTGTGGTCTCAAATCCAATCGCAAAAAAGACTACTTTTTTATCTGGATTCTCTTTTGCTATTTTTATGCTATCTAAAGGGCTATATAAAAATCTAACATCAGCACCATCAGCTCTTACTTTCTGTAAAGTCTCTTCACTTCCTGGGACTTTTATCATATCAGCTAGAGTTAAAAATATTACATCACTCTGTTTTGCAATATCAATTGCATTATCGATTCTCGATTTTGGCATCACACAGACAGGACAACCGGGACCGTGAATAAAGTTGATTTTTTTATCTAAAATCTGATTTATTCCATACTTAACTATTGTATGAGTGTGACCTCCACAAACCTCCATAATATTAATCTCTCTTTTTAACTCTTTAGCTAAAGTATTAATATCTTCTGTTAAGGCTTTAATTATTTCAGGCTCTCTAAATCCATTAAGAATAGCTTCATGAGCTTTCATTATTTAGCTCTTCTTTGTTCATATGCTCTATTATATCTTCGTAGAGTTTTAAACTCTCCATCGCTTCCTCTTCATCTATTTTACCTATTGCAAAACCTATATGAATCAATATATAATCATTTAAATTTACTTCATCTGCTAATAAATCTAAACTAACTCTTCTTTGAACTCCCATTGTATCAACAAGAGCTGTATTATTTTCACTATCTAGCTCTACTACTTTAGATGGAATTGATAGACACATACTATTTACCTCATTTGTTTTTTAAACTCTATATAATAAATCCATTTTTGAATAGATTCATTATCATTTGTTGAAATTTCAAGAATATCAACTCTAGGATTTAATGCTCTTGCATCTCTTTTTACTTTTTCTAAATCAAAATTAAAGTGTTCTATCAAATCAATTTTTGTAATTAAAATTAAATCAGCATTTTTAAACATAACAGGATATTTACTAACTTTATCAGAACCCTCTGGAGTTGAAATTAATACGATATTTAAATGAGTTCCAATATCGTAACTAGCTGGGCAGACAAGATTTCCAACATTTTCAACAAATAAAATATCTAAATTTTCTGTATTTATATGATGAAGAGCTTTATGAACCATAAAAGCATCTAAATGACAAGCACTACCTGTTGTTATCTGGTAAGCCTCAACTCCTTTTGCTTTTAATCTCTCAGCATCTTGGTTAGTCTCTAAATCACCCTCTATTACACTAAATTTAAATTTAGCTAACTCAGCTGTCTTTTCTAATAGTGCAGTCTTTCCACTTCCTGGGCTACTCATTAAATTTAATGATAAAATATTGTTTTTTTCTAAATGCTCTCTATTATGATTTGCCTCTTTATCATTTTTATCTAATATTTTAGTAATAACATCTATAGTTTTTTTATCATTTAGTTGGGGATTTGAGTGGATATTCTCATCTGTAATACTACATCCACAATCTTTACACATATTTATCCTTTGTTATTTTTATATACTTAAATAAATTATACATTTAAAAAATAACAATTATATAAATATTTCTTAAATAGATAAAAAGTTAAATATTCTTTATCTATTCAAGCTCTATTGTAAACTTGGCACCCTTATCGCTGTTTTTAAGATAAATTCTACCTTGCATATTATTCTCTATTATCATTTTAGACATATAAAGTCCTATCCCTGTCCCCTTACCTTGCTCTTTTGTTGTAAAGTATGGCTCAAAAATTCTATCTATTATATCTTTTGGAACTCCTTTAGCATTATCCTCTATATTAATAGTTTTTTTATCATTTTTACACTCAAATGTAATATTTATTTCACCTTCAAACTCTCTATTTATAGATTGTTCTCTAACTATCTCATCTTTTGCATTGTTAATTAAGTTTAGTAGTACCTGTTTGAACTCATTTACAAAAATATTTACCTCAAAATTCTCACCATCTATATTAACTTGAATATGTTTATATTTTAAATCAAATGATAAGACAGAGAGAACATCATTTATAATATCTAAAATTTTATACTTCTCTTTGCTTTTATTTGGTTTGAAAAAGTTTCTAAAATCATCTATTGTAGTAGACATAAACTCTATTTGATTCATAGATTTTCCAACAAAGGATTTTAAATACTCCTCATCTATCTCATCAAACTCATAAGCTTCTTGTATATCTTGGATTCTAAGACCTAGTGAGTTTAGAGGTTGTCGCCATTGATGTGCTATTGAGTTTATCATCTCACCCATTTGAGCCATTTTACTCTGTTGTACTAATAGTTGCTCGTTTTTTCGGCGTTTATTTATCTCTTTTTCTATCTTATGCTCTAAGTTTCTATTTAAATCTAATAGTTTATTCTCTTTGTCTTTAACTATATTTTTATATCTATTTAGTATATTTTTAATTGTTTTTGAAAATAGAAATGATAGAGTGATTATAATAAAAAGTAGAACTAGTATTAATATAACTATATAGTCAGTGTATGTCTCTATTCTACTTTGAAACTTATCTTTTTTATTCTCTATTGCTGATTCAATCTCATTAAAATATACTCCTGTGCCTATTATCCAATCCCATTTTGGTAAATATTGAATATAGCTTATCTTTTTTCTAAGACTATCTTTATCTTCCAAATTAGATAGGTAATACTCTACATAACCTCTCTCTTTAGTTTTGCTTATTTTTATAAACTCTTTTATAAATTCGAAATTGTTTTTATCTTTTAAATCTATTACACTTCTTGATTTTGTCATTTTGGGGTGAGATAGAACTACTCCATCTATATCTAAAACAAAGACATAACCATTTGCACCATATTTAATATTTTTTATTCTATCTAATACCTCTTCTCTTATATCACTCTCTACATCATCTATATACTCACCTGTACCAATTATCCAATCAAGCTCTTTTATATATTTTACAAAAGCCACTTTTTTATGATTTGTTCCAGTAGAGTTTGGTTTGCTCCAGAGATATGAGTAGTATCCCTCATCTTGTTCCAATCCAATATTTACTATATCTGTAATAGGATATTTACCATCAGAGCTTTTTACTTTTAAAATATCAACACCCTCTAAGTGAGGTTTATCTGCAAAAAGAGTTACAACTCCTTTTGAATCTAATCCAAAATAGTAACCTCTTCCATTGTGGAATTTTATTACTCTGAGAGTATCTCTTATTATATTTTCTATTTCAGTTTTTGATTTTTGATTTTTAAATCTGTTATAGAGTAGTACAGCTATGTTATAAGCCTCTATAGTTCTATTTTTAATATCTTTTTTTAATCTATTCTCTGTTAAGTTTTTTTTATACTCTATATAGTCTGCAACTTTTTCTATCTCTAGTTTTATAAAATCTTTTTGAGCCTCTATATATTGGTTTTCTATATCTTTTATCTCTGTATTAAAGTATTTATAGTCATAACTAATAAAAAAGTAGCTAATCGAGATTACAATAGTCACAAGAAAAATTATTGGTATAAATATGATGATTTTTGATATATTATTTTCTTTAATCATAAAATTCCATCTATAGTAATATTAATGGTATTATATAAAATTTTGAGTTTGTTTCAAGTAAAAAATTAGTTTTTAAGGATATTTTTTGTTAGAAAGGGAGATAAAAAAGACAAAAAGTCTTATTTATCTTTTAACATTACTAGTTTTCTTCTCATATAAGCGATTTTAGTTTGAAGAGGTAAATGTTTAGGACAGTTATCTTCACAACCAAGTAGTGACATACAACCGAAAATCCCATCATCATCACCAACTAGCTCATAAAAGTCTTCATCTGTTCTATTATCTAGTGGATCCATCTCAAATCTTGCAACTCTGTTTAGTCCAACAGCACCAACAAAATCATCTCTCATAACTTTAGTTCCACAAGAAGCAACACAAACACCACACTCAATACATCTATCTAGTTCAAAAATATCATCTGCTAAATCAGGGTCGATTCTATCTTCCATTTTTGAAATATCAGTCTCTTTTTGTGTGTGAATCCAGCTACCAACTCTCTTGCTCATACCATTCATCCAGTTACCAGTATCAACTGATAAATCTTTTAATAGTTTAAACGCTGGCATAGGAAGAATTACAACTTCTCCACTTTCAAAATCTTTTGTAAGTGTTCTACAAGCAAGTCTTGGAGTTCCGTTAACTACCATTCCACAACTTCCACAAATACCTGCTCTACAAACAAAGTCAAATGATAGAGTTGGATCAAATTGCTCTCTAATCATGTTTAGAGCAATAAATACTGTCATACCAGGAGTCTCTTCTAGTTCAAATTCAGCCATATGAGGCTTAGAAACAGCACTGTGTGGGTTGAATTTAAAAATTTTAAATTTTACAATTCTACTCATTAGAATCTCCTAGTCTTTCATTTCTAGCTTTATATTTTGGTTGAAGCTTAAAAGGCATTAGAGCATCTTGAACAGCATGTCTATCTTTCCCTTCAGCTTCTAATTTAGTTCTAAGTTCATCAACTTCAGCTTGTCTTTTTGCACTAAGAGGATTTTCTATAATATTTCCTTTAGCACCATAACCTCTATAAGCTGGAGGCATTTCCATTTTCATAATATCTAATGGTTCATATGTGATAGTAGGCATTGTTTGATTTACATCAGGCCAAGCTGCTAGAGTTCTTTTACACCAGTTTTCATCATCTCTTTTTGGGAAATCTTCAACTGAGTGAGCTCCTCTACTCTCTTTTCTATCAAAAGCACCTTTAGCAACACAAAGAGCAACTCTTAGCATTTTAGGAACTCTATAAGCCTCTTCAAGCTCTGGGTTTCCAGTTAACTCTTTACAGCTTACAGTGATATTTTTTGATTTTTTATAAAGCTCTTCAATCTCATTTACAGCCTCTTCAAGTTCACTCATTTTTCTGAAAATACCAACTTTTTCAAACATAACTTTTTTCATTCTGTTTTTAATTTCAAAAATATTTTCAGGTCCATTTAACTCAAGAAGAGATTTTAAATACTCTTGCTCTGCAGTAATAGCTTTTTCGATTGTTGCAGTAGAGATATTTACTTCATTTGAAGCACAAAAATCAGCGAAATATCCACCAATAATCATACCAGCAACAACTGTTTCACTAACTGAGTTTCCACCAAGTCTATTAAATCCGTGCATATCCCAACAAGCTGCTTCACCACAAGCAAATAGTCCAGCTAAGTGTGGAGATTCACCAGTTGCGTTAGTTTTAATACCACCCATAGAGTAGTGTTGCATTGGTCTAACAGGAATCCAACCTTTACCACCTTCATCAGCTGGGTCAATACCATTAAATGTTACAGCAATCTCTTGAACATCTCTTAAGTTTTTCTCAATATGCTCTCTACCTAAGATTGAAATATCAAGCCAGATGTGATCACCATGTGGAGAAGGTACACCTTTACCATTTTTGATATGTTCCATCATTCTTCTTGATACAACATCTCTTGAAGCAAGTTCTTTTTTTTCTGGCTCGTAATCTGGCATAAATCTATAGCCATCAACATCTCTTAAAACTCCACCATCACCTCTACAACCCTCTGTCATTAAAATTCCAGATGGAACGATAGCAGTTGGGTGAAACTGTACAGCTTCCATATTTCCAAGCATTGCAACACCAGTATCAAGTGCAATAGCAGCACCAGTACCTTCACAAATTACTGCATTTGTTGTAGCTTCATAAATTCTACCATATCCACCAGTAGCAATCATAGTACCTTTAGATACATAAGCAGATACTTCGCCAGTTACTAAATCTCTAACAACTGAACCATAACATCTGTTATCTTGGTGAATTAAAGCAATTGCCTCTTTTCTATCTTGGATATCTACATCTCTTTTAAGTGCTTCATTTGCAACACCAAAAAGCATAGAGTGGCCAGTTGCATCAGCTGTGTAACAAGTTCTCCATTTTTTAGTACCACCAAAATCTCTAGAAGTAATTAAACCATTTTTGTTTTCATCTTCATGGATAGTAGTTTTTTTACCGTTAATTACGGCTTCTCTATCTCCAGCTTTAACTCTAGTCCAAGGAACACCCCAAGCAGCTAACTCTCTAATTGCTTTAGGAGCAGTTGTTACAAACATTCTTGCAACTTCTTGATCACAGCCCCAGTCAGAACCCTTTACAGTATCAGCAAAGTGTAAATCTTCGTTATCACCTTCACTCATTTTAGAGTTACCAAGACTTGCTTGCATACCACCTTGAGCAGCAGCTGAGTGAGATCTTTTTACTGGAACTAAACTAAGAACAATTGTACTTAGGTTTTTATCTTTTGCAGCAACAGAAGCTCTAAGACCAGCAAGACCACCACCAATAATTAATGCATCACAATAAGTTATTTTCATGATAATCTAGCCTTTGATAATTGAATATTATAAGAAGATTGCGGTTTATATTTTTCACCATAATTTGGTTTATGCTCGATTCCAATTCTTACATAAGCAATTAAAGTTAATATACCAAGAGTTAAAAGGAAAATAGTGTTATACCATTTAAATTTTTTAAGTTTTGCTCTAGTTGCTTTTGGATTATCACCATCAAACCAACCCCATTTTACAGCAAGTCTATAAAGACCAATTGAACCATGAAATTCAACAGCAATTAATAAAAATAGGTAAAGTGGCCACATCCAATCACTTACCATTCTATCAGCTGAACCGTATGGTCCGATAGTATCTGGTTGACTCATCATGATATATAGATGAACTGAACCCATAAAAAACATTGCAAATCCAGTAACTACTTGCCAAAACCATAAAGTTGTATCTTCATGATTTAAAAGCTTCATATGCTCTCTGTACTTCATGAATTGTGCGTAGTTAATAGGAAACTTTCTAAGTGCAACACCAGCGTGAACAATAAAAATTGTAAATATTGCACCAGCTGCGATTGTAACTAAAAATGGTTCCCCACCTTCAAAAATGAAACTTCCCTCTAATAGTTTAGCAATTGTATACATAAAGTCTTTGCTAATTAAAATAGAAGAAACCAACAACATATGTCCTACCATAAATAGAGCTAAGAATAGACCCGTTGCACTTTGAATATAATCAAGTTTTGCAGGGATTCTACTTTTCTTTCTCTCTACAGTTGTGCCTGTTAAGGCTTCAAGAGTTTTATTCATAAAACATCCTATCTATAGATTCTGACTAGATTGTGTTAAGTATTAACATCATAGAATTATAATCTTAAAAAAATAAATTTTCGTTAAAATTTGAATAATTTTTTTTATATTTTTAATTTATTGAGCTGTTTAAGTTAAATTAAAGCATTTTTAGCCCTTTTTTTATTAGAAAAAATAATAAAACTCATAAGCTTATAAATTAGAAAAAGTAATTTTATAACTTTAATTAATAATAAAATTTTAGTTTAAATATTTTTTTATCTAAATATTTTACTTTTTTAAGGTAATTAGCCGATTATATTATTTAGATAATCAATTTTTTGAAAAGGTAAAAAAATGGATAGTAAAAGTGCTTTAACAGATGCGATAATAAAAAGTAAAATATCTCTTATCAAGCAAAAAGATGAAGATTTATCATTTATAGCTATTAAATTTGAAGATATAGATTCTAAATCTTTAGAGCTTGTGCTTTTATCTATTTGTAAGTTATTAGATAAAAATAGTATAGTCGAATTTGATAGTGATATATTTTTAATATTAATGGAGGATAATCTATCTATAGCTAATATTTTAGTAGATAGATTGAGTAAAATTATTTTTAAAATCAGAGATGAAAATGAATTCACTTTTAAATACTATTTTGCTGTTACAGATTTACATAAAAAAGATGATATAGACTCTATTTTAGATAGATTAGAGCTTTTTTTAGAGAGAGCTAGTGTTAGTAAAAACTTTAAAATATCAGATAATGATAAAGATGAAGATTTTTTAAAAAATCAGGTGAAAGTTTTAGATATATTTAGAATAATTAAAAAGAAAAATGAGACTATTAGGGTATCAAATTTTTATAAAGGAATTGTACTTAGACATGATGTTAAGCTAAAAAATATATACTCTCACTCGCAAGGAGTAGATGTTGAACTTACATCATCTCACGCAATTGTAATTGATATGGAAAAAGAGACTTTTATAGAGCATTTAGATTTACCAGCAATTTTAAAAGCTGATTTAGTTGGAGTGAATTGGGCAAATAAACAGAGTATTATTGTTAGATTAAACTCTTTTAGAATGCTTGAGCAGTCTCCAATACAGAGAAAATACTTAAGAGTAGAGCCTGAGGGAGAGCTGTTTGTTGATATTGAGTTTTTAAATAGAGCTCAAAGAGGAAGACTTATAAATATATCTCTTGATTCTTTTGCTGTTAGGTTTGATGCATTAGAGCCAAAATTTACAAACTCTTTAGAGGAGATAGAAGTAGTAGTTCACTTTCCAAGTAGAGAGTTTAAAACAGTTTGTAAACCTATAGTTATAAATGAGAAGAGAAAAAAAGTAGTATTTGTCTTTTTAGACCAAAAAATATCTGAAGAGTATGTCTTAAAATATATAGCTTCAAGGGAGTTAGAGTTAATTAGAGATTTAAAAAGTAAAATTGCATCTTATTTAAAATATAAAAACTTGAAGTGAAAGGGCAAAAAAGTATATTAATTTATACTTTTTGCACTAAGAGAGTTTAGGATATGGACAACTTCATTAACTTTTTCATTAACTTCAGCAACATCTGATACAAGATTTGTAATCTCTTTAGCATTTTCATTCATTTTATCACTACTATCATTTATTGCTTGAACAACTACATTTATAGAAGCATTTGTCTCACTCAGAGATTTTTGAGTTCTCTCTGCTAACTGTCTAACTTCATCAGCAACAACAGCAAAGCCTCGCCCATGCTCTCCAGCTCTAGCTGCCTCTATCGCTGCATTTAGAGCTAGTAGATTTGTCTGGTCTGCTATATCACCAATTACTGTTAAGACAGTTTTAATCTGCTCTGCAGAGTTTGATAACTCAGATAGGTTACTTGCTAACTCATTCTCTTTATGACTTGCTGTATCTATCTTTTGAGTCACTTTATCTACAATTTTATCTAAATCTTTAAAAGTTGTAGTTTGCAAGGTTGAAATAGCATTTGTTAACTCTTTTGAACTGTTTTTGATATTTTCTGTCTGTTTTTCATTCTCTAGTTGCATATTATCTAAAGATTCACCTAAAGAGTTGATTTTTGTTAATAAATCTTTCATAGAGCCATTTGTTGAAGAGGTATCAGCTCTGTGAGAAAAATCTTTATTTTGGTAAGCCTCTAGTGTAGTGATAGCGTGATAGATTAAATCTTTTAAATTATTTAACATATGATTGATTGTTTTTGTTAAAACTTTCATCTGTGGAGAGCTACCTTTAGAGTTTAATCTACTTCTTAAGTGACCATCAGAGACTTTACTTGCTAAAAGTACAGCTTCACCTACAGTTTTCATATCTAATAGATTTGTTTCTGTATAGGCATTTGAAGCTTTATCGATTTTCTCTGCAAGTTTTCCTGTATCATCATCACTTTTAATATTTAAAGGTTTTAACTCATTTATATCAGAATTCATTAAGCTTGTAAATTTCTCTAATTGGTTATATAGTTCAGAGTTTGAACCTGAGTGTAGTTTAAAAAACAAAATAGAGATAAGCCAAGTAAAAGCAACTACACCAGATAAGATATAAGCGTTATCTAATAGATGAGGTAATGCAATAGCTATTAAAAATAGTATGGAAATAATAGAGATTTTTAAAGATGAATGTAAATTACCCATTTTACTACCTTAGAGTTTTATATAATTTTTCAGCATTAGAGATTTCACTCTCACTAGCCATTCTTCTACAAGACATATATCCACCATTTCCATTATTTGCACTATCCATTGGATAGACTGTTGCAAAAACCCAATAGAAATCATTTCCATTTTTTGTAGAGTTCTTTACATAACCTCTCCAAATTTTATTACTTTTAATAGTTTTCCATAAATCTTCAAAAGCAGCACGAGGCATATCGCTGTGCCTAACAATATTATGTGGTTTTCCCAGTAGCTCTTCTAGTGTAAATCCAGCAATATCACAAAAGTCTTCATTTGCATAAGTTATAATACCAGACTTATCTGTTTCAGATACTAGAAAAGCATCTTTTGTTAACTTTATCTCAGCCAATAGAGTCTCCTTCTAATGTTTTTTATAAAAATCATAGTTTTAAATTAATATTTTAATAGATTATATTCTAACTTTATATAATTTCATTTTAAATAAAATTACAAAAAGTAAAAAAAGTTTGTATTTTTATCACTTTTTTCTATTTATTTTTGAGATTTAGCTTTATGTAATAGATTAAGTATTAACATTAATAATATTTATCGAATTAATAATTAAATTTTTATAATCAAGGAGTTTCTATGTCAAAAATTATCCCTTTGAATATTGAAAAAAGTTTTAATGATAATGAAATAATAGTCTCAAAAACCGATTTAAAAGGAAATATTACTTATGGAAATGCTCTATTTATAAAAATGTCCGGCTACGAAGAGAGAGAGCTTTTAGGAACGCCTCACAATGTGATTAGACACCCTGATATGCCTAAAGCTGTCTTCAAACTACTTTGGAATACTATTAAAAATAAAAAAGAGGTTTTTGCTTATGTTAAAAATTTAGCAAAAGATGGATCATATTATTGGGTTTTAGCAAATGTTACAGCTTCATGCGATTTAGATGGAAAAATAATAGGTTATTACTCTGTTAGAAGAAAACCGAAAAAAAAATCGATTGACTTAATATCTAATTTATATAAAGAGCTATTAATAGAAGAGCAAAAAGCAGGAGTTAATTCGAGTTACCAAAAATTAAATGATATTTTACATTCAAAAGGATTAACTTATGCAAAGTTCGCACTCTCTATTTAAGATTAAAGTATCTCTATTTTTGATTACTTTTACATCAATTATTATTGTTATTATGAGTGTTTTTGGCTCTATTATATATGTTCAAGCATTAACAATTTTACATTTAGTTTTAGGACTATATGCACTTTATGAAGTTATCTATACAGATAAATTTTTAAAAAGAATAACGGAAATTGTCACAACAATTTCAAATGGAATTTTTGAAGCTAGAATCGTAAAAATTCCAGATGGAGGAACTCTCAAAGATTTAGGCTGGGGAATAAATAATATGTTAGACCAGTTAGAGGCTTTTATGAGAGAGGTTAGGACATCTATCCAATCAGCAAATGATAAAGAGTTTTTTAGAAAAGTTTTAGATATAGGTTTAAAGGGAGATTTTGTAACTAACTCTAAAGATATAAATTTAGCAATTGGAGCTATGGAATCAAATGATGTCTTTAATAAACGAAATGAGATTGCTAAAGAGTTATCAGAACTTAGTAGTTTAAATCTAAATTTAGGGCTTAAAACTATTCAAAATGACCTCTCTTATAATGTAGATGTGATGTCAAGAATGTCAAATGATATATCTAGTATCTCTACAAAATCAAACAGTAGTATTGAAAAGATAGAAGAGGTTGTTGGAAAAATCGATGAGCTTATTCAGACAATAAATAATAATAGTGAACTTATAGAGCGATTTGCTACAAGAGTTGAGGATATAACATCTGTTGTCTCTTTAATCAAAGATATAGCAGACCAGACAAATCTACTAGCTCTAAATGCAGCGATAGAGGCAGCTAGAGCTGGAGAGCATGGACGGGGATTTGCCGTAGTGGCTGATAATGTTCGAGAACTTGCAGAGAAGACACAAAAAGCTACAAATGAAATATCAATCTCTATAAATACAATGGGGCAAGAGATGCAAGATATTAGGTCAAGTTCTGAGAGTATTATAGATTCAGCTGAAGATTCTCAAAATAGAGTAATATCATTTAAAGATATTTTGAGTAGTTTTGATATTGAAGCTACAAGACTCTCTACTCTTGGAATTGAGATTGAGAATCAGATTTTTATAACACTTGCTAAGATTGACCATATTGTTTTCAAATCTAACGCTTATATGGCAATGAATGGTACAAATCATAAAATAGCCAGTTCTGATAATTGTAGATTTGGTAAGTGGTATCAACAAAAGGGTAAAGAGAAATTTAGTCACTTACAGAGTTTTAAAGATATGGACGAGCCTCACAGAAGAGTACACGATTCAATTTTTAGAGCTTTAGATTGTCTCTCTACAAATAAGTGTAATAAAGGGGTTATTGATGAGTTTAGAGATATGGAGTCAAATAGTAAATCTCTATTTAAATTGATGGATAAGTTACTAAAAGATACAAAAAATGTATCTTTTTAGCCTCCAGCCTCTCTTATCATTTTATCTAACTCTTTTTGCTTTTTATCCTCTTGGGCTTTAGCATATAAGTTACCTTTTTTATCCTGCTCCTCTTCAAATATCAATCCCAGTTTTTTTCGTCTTTGATACTCAAGTTCATCATAGTAAGCCTGAGGACGAACACCAAAGATTAAATCTAACTCATCTTTTGTAAAATCACCACTTTTTCTAAGTGATAACTCAAGTGATGCAGGATTATTTGTTTTTAAACCTTTTGCATTTATAGCCATAGCTATTTTTGTAAAAATAATTTTTTTAATATCTTCACTCTCACCCATTTTAACCCTTTCTTGCAATGAATGTTGTAAAGTTTACCCATTTAAACAGAGTGTTAACATATTTAAAACCAACCTTTTTAGCTAATTTAATATTTTCTTGCTCTGTATATGGAATAAGTACATTTTCAAGAGCTTCACGCTTTTGTACAATCTCTAAATCGGAATAACCTTGAGATTTTTTAAATTGAAAATAGTACTCGATTAACTGTTTGTTCAGTTTTGTATCATCTGTGATAACTTTCTCACTAAATATAAATATACCATCTTTTTTTAAAGAGTTATATATTTTCTGTAATAACTCTTCTCGTTTCATAGGTCTTATAAATTGAAGTGTGTAGTTTGAAATAATAGCACCATTTTCATTTTCAAAGTTCTGCTCTAAAATATCACCATCAGTAAGCTCTATTTTTGTGTTAAAAGCTTTAGCTTTAGCTCTAGCCCTATCAATCATTGCACTAGAGTTATCTATTCCTTTTAACTCTAGCTCATGTGAAGATTTTCTATTTAACTCTAACAACAGAGTTGCCGTAGAGCAACCAAGGTCTAAGACTTTATCATCTTTTTCTGTATTTTTGATAATAAAATCGACGCATATATCTATTACAGGTTTGTAAAAAGGGACAGAGCGAGAGAGCATATCATCAAAGACACTTGCTACCTCTTCGTCAAATTCAAACTGTTTTTTTAACTCTTTATTAAAAATATTATCTTTTTTCATTATTAAATTATATCACATTTAGAGTTAACAATCTTTTTTATTGAATCGATTAAAAAATCTATCTCATCTTCTTTATGAGTATAGTGAAGAGAGATTCTAAGCCAACCAGGTTTTTTATCAAAACTTTGATTATCACTTAAGTTTAACAGGTCATGTCCATAGGGTCCAGCACAACTACACCCTGCTCTTGTCTGAATCCCAAACTGTTCACTTAACTCTTTTGATATTTCATAAGGGTCTAAAAAACCTATATTTATAGAAAAAATAGCTAATTTTTCTATATTTGGTTTGCAATAGAGAACAATATCATTAATTTTCTGTACTCTCTCTCCAAAATAGAGTTTTAACTCATGTTCTCTTTTCTCTATAAATTCTAACCCTATCTCATTTCTAAGCTCATAAGCTAAAGATGCTTTGATAAATTGCAATATTGCAGGAGTTCCAGCATCTTCTCTGGTCTCTATCTCTTTAGAGTAGCTCTGACTTGACCTTGAGACATATTCGACTGTTCCACCACCAGAGAATGTTGGCTTATCACTTATTTCACAAAGCTCTTTTTTTATAACTAAAAGTCCACTAGAGCCAACTCCTCCTAGTAGTTTATGAGGAGAGAGAAATAGAGCATCATAGTAGTTGCAATCTACATTCATATAAGCTGATGAGGTTGCTCCATCTAAGCATAATATACCATTGAAGTTTTTTATTAATCTATATATCTCTTTATATGGAGTTATTATCCCTGTTACATTTGAAGCGATAGAGAATGAGCCTATAATTTCTCTATTACTATTCTCTTTTAATTTATCTTCTAAAAATTCTAAATCTAAAGTATCATCACTCTTTAGAGGAACTCTTATAATATCGCAGATTCCCTCTCGAAAACTAACCTCATTTGAGTGATGCTCAAATGGACCAATAATAACAAGTGGTTTTGATTCTATATTTAATTTATATCTCTTTTTTGTAGCTGGTGGAATGTAAATTCCATATAACTCTTGAAACTTTTTTATAGCTGCAGTTGAGCCAGAGCCACAAGGTAGTATTGCAAAATCATCACTTAACTCTAAAGATTTTTTTAATCTCTCTCTAGCCTCTTGATAATATTTTGTAGTAGTTATTGCATTACTTGCAACTTCAGAGTGAGTATTTGCATATGTTTTTAATATTTTTTGCAACTTATTCTCTATCGGTTTATACCCTTGACCACTTGCAGTGTAGTCAAAGTATACTGTATTTTCTCTCTGTATTATATTTTTTCTAATTTTATCTATATTCATATCTAGCATACCTCTATACATAGTTTACTTTATCTGCTCTATTTTAACAAAAAAAAGATTTAATTTATCGATTTTTTGGCTTAAATATTAAAAAAATATTTGAAAATAATCTAATTTATTTTTTAATACTCTGTTTAAGTTTTAAAATCAATTTATCACTTTTTTATCAATAGAGATTTTAATAGAGTGAGAAGTTTTTTTATGTGAGCTATATCACACAAAGTTTTTAGCGATTCAAGTACTATTTTATAAAAAATAAAGGAGTAGATTATGAAAAAAACTATTTTGACTCTGTTTTTCTCTTTAACATTAAATCTTTTAGCAAATGAGCGTAGTTATGATATATGGAGCTACCTTTTAAAGCCTCATAAATCTGATGAGAAGTTAAGGGAGTTAGCAATAGAGAGTGGTTTAAAAGCTATCCCTAAAGATTTAAAATCACTTAGAAGTATGTTAGAGGATTCTAAAGATTTAGTACCTGAGAAGATTGAACTTGGCAAAATGCTATTTAATGAGAAGTTATTATCTTATAAAAAAGATATTAGTTGTGCTTCATGTCATGATTTACAAAATGGTGGAGATGATGATTTACCTACAGCTATTGGAAATAATGCTTTAGAGAATCCCTATCATATTAATACACCAACAGTTTTAAATGTAGCGTTTGCTAAAGAGTTATTTTGGGACGGTCGTAGTAAAACCTTAAAAGATCAAGCAAGAGGTCCAATTCAGGCACACTTTGAGATGGCTATGAGTTCAGAGTTAGTTGAGAAGAGATTAAATGATAGTAACTATACAGAGATTTTCAAAAAAGTTTATGGCTCGAATAGAGTAACATTTGATTTAGTTTTAAGCTCTATTGCTACTTATGAGAAGACACTACTTACAAGAAGTAGGTTTGATGAGTTTTTAGATGGGGATTTATTTGCTCTTAGTAAAAATGAAGAAGATGGATTAAAACTTTTTATAAAAAAAGGTTGTGTTCTATGTCATAGCAGTATTGGTCTAGGAGGTAAACATATGAGAAAGTTTCCTCTAAGAAGACACTCTATCTGGTCAAAAATAGGAGTTGTAGAGACAAAAAAACTATTAAAAGAGTATGCAAAAGTGCTTATATTAATGGAGGATAGGGTACAAAAGAGCAATCGCTATGAAACTCTTATTAAATATCTTGGAGAAAATAGAGTTAAATTGCTTTTAGATGGTTTTTTTTCATATTATCAAGAAGATAAGGCAAAAAATATTGCAAGTGGAGTTAGTTGTAAAAGTTGCCATAAAAATATAACAGAGAACTCTAAATTAAAAATTATAGCTTATCCATTTAAAAATAGTGGAGAGTTTTTAGGAAAAGGTAATGGTCGAGAGAGTAGATATTTTCGTGTTCCAATTTTAAGAAATATCTCAAAAACAGATCCATATTATCACAATGGTGAGGTAGATAAGTTAGAAAAAGCTGTTGAGTTGATGGGAAAACATCAATTAGGACAAGAGTTTACTAAAGTAGAGACCAAAAAAATTGTAGAGTTTTTAAAGAGTTTAGATGGAGAGTTAGTAGATTATATTAAAGAGTAGATTTCTCTATTTACTCTTTTATTTATTATAAGTTAATATTGAATTGGATTTTTTAGTAGGTAATAAAAAAATCCTCTCTTTAGAGAGGATATATATAAGTGGTATAAAGTAATAAAAGGGGGAGAAAGGAGTATCGAATTTTTAATTTTTTAGGTTTTGTAGTTAACTATTTAGTAATATATCTGAAGATGAAATTGTTGTAACTTCTGTTATCTCATCAAACGGTAAACCAACTTTTTGATGAACTCTCTCTACAGCCTCTTTATCTGGTGCTATATTTAAACAAAAAGCTCTTCCCTCTTCAAAGCCAACAGCTATTTTCATAGAGATTACACTCTCTTCACTACACGCCTCTTGATAAGATTTATAAAACTCTTCTAAATCTTTTGCTGTTATTTTTTCTGGAAATGTTTCATTTTTCTTATCATGAGTATCTATAAAAAAACGCATTTTTTTCATCTCTTATCCTTTTTCTATTTTGATTACGGTTAGCTTTTATGCTTCGTAATCTAAATAAAAGTTTATAATAAATCTATATATGGTTTCTGTGATTGATGTCACATAGATGAAGAGATAGAAAAAAGAGGAGAAAAGATTTAAATTAGTAGTTAACTGCAACTTTATAAGTTGGTTCGTCCTCTTCATAGGTACAATATGGACCAGCCTCTTTTAGCATTCTTTTACAATCGGCACTTAAGTATCTAAGAACTAGAGATTTTTTCTTATCAGAGTATTTTTTTGTGATATTATCGATTGCCTCAACTCCACTTGCATCCATAACTCTAGCATCTTTAAAATCAAAAATAATTTTATCGGGGTCATTACCTACATCAAAATTATCATTAAAAGTTGTAGCTGAACCAAAAAATAGTGGGCCATCGATGAAATATATTTTTGTATTTTCATTTAATATTTTACTTTTAACTGTAATTTTTGCCTGTTTCCATGCAAAGGCTAAAGCAGATATTATAACACCTGTGATAACAGCGATAGCTAAGTCAGCAACAACTGTTATGATTGTTGTTAATACTAATACAAAAACATCAGTTTTTGGCATATATTTTAATCTGCTTATACTTCCCCACTCAAATGTAGCAATTGATACCATAAACATAATACCAACTAAAACAGCGATAGGGATTCCAACAATTAAACTAGATAGTGAGACAACAAATAAAATTAATAAGATAGAGGCTGTGATTCCTGATAATCTACCAAGACCACCTGAAGTAAAGTTGATAATAGATTGACCAATCATTGCACATCCAGCCATTGCACCAGCAAAACCACAAGTAACATTACCTATACCCTGTGCAACACACTCCTTATTTCCACTTCCTCTCTCTCCTCCCATCTCATCTAAAACAGATAGAGTTAAAAGTGATTCTATCAGACCAACTAAAGCCATGATTATAGAGTAAGGTAGAATAATTTTGAGTGTTTCAAAAGTAAAAGGGGCATCTGGAATAGAGAATGTTGGAAATGAGCCTGAAATATCAGCTAAATCTCCAACTCTTTTTGTATCTAAATCAAGAGCTATAACTATTGTTGATATAAGTACAATTGCAACTAGTGAGCTAGGGACTGCTTTTGTATATTTTGGTAGAAAGTACATAATAGCCATAGTAGCTAAAACTATTACATACATTAAAACGCCCTCACCCTCAAAGTAGCTAAATTGAGCCGATGCAATTACAATAGCTAATCCATTTACAAAACCAAACATAACAGGTTGAGGCACGAGTCTTATAAATTTCCCCAACTTAAAAAGTCCTATTGAGATTTGAATAAGACCTGTTAAAATAGTTGCTAAGAGTAGATACTCTAAACCATGATTTAATACAAGTGAAACCATTACAATCGCAACAGCTCCAGTAGCACCCGATATCATTCCAGCTTTACCACCAATGATTGCTGTGATTAAACCTAAAATAAATGCTGTGTATAGTCCAACTAGTGGATTTACTCCAGCAATGAGTGAAAATGCTATCGCCTCTGGTACAAGTGCCATCGCAACAACACTTCCAGAGAGGACATCATTTTTAATATTTAACTGTTTATAATTATCAATTATAGACAAACTGTTTCCTTTATATTGATTGTTTTTTATATAATTTAGTGATTAAATTTTAAATCAAAAATGACTTAAAAAATAAGAATTCAAATAGATGGGTATTCTATCAAATATTTAATTAAATATAGATTTGAGTAAATTTGTAATAATTTTAATTTTAATTTTTAGTTTTTCTTATATTTTATAAAGCTCTAAAGGCACAAAAATAGCACAAAAAATTGATAAAATAGTTACAAAAGAGAGCAATTTATAATATAAGTTTATATAAAAATTTAAAAATATGAGGAGACTATTTTGGAAAATTTATTTGAAATTAAAAATAATTTAGATTTATTCGATGATATATTTGATTTTTTAGCAAATGATGATGAAGAAGAGAGTGAGCAAACAGAGGAAGAATGAAAACTTTTTTAATACTACTATTAACTATTACAACTGTTTTTGCAAATAATTTAATTATTCATAGTAAAGTATTTCCTACGGTACTGCAATATGATAGAGATTTAAATAAAAAAGTAGATAATGATAGAGTTAAGTTTGTAATAGTATATAGTGATAGTTTTGAATCAAAAGCAAATGAGTTTAAAGAGCTTATTTCAAAAAAACATAAAAAGATAGCTAAATTTGATTTAGATATAGAGATAATAAGTGAGAAAGAGGTAAAAGAGTCAGATATAATAGATGCAAATGGTATATATTTTTTCCCTATAAATGATAAAATAATGAAATATTTAATAGATTACTCTATTAAAAACTCTATTTTAACATTTTCAAATATAAATGAGATGTTAAATCAAGGCGTAGCAATAGGACTTTTAACAGATAGACGAATAAAGCCAATAATAAATAAAAAAATAATCAAAAAATCAAAAATAAAACTAAACTCTACTCTACTTAAGGTATCAAAAATCTATGAATAAGTTTATACCTATCGCAAAAAAAATAGCTGTTATTTTAATATTAATATCATTTACTATTGTCTCTATATTTTATCTATACAATTATCTATTTATCTACTCTTTTTTAGAAGATGAGAAGAGCAAAAATGTAAAAGAGATTACAAAACTTTTTAAAGATGATATATTGATAACAATCTCTTTTGGTGATTATGAAGGGGTAGAAGATGTTCTTAAAAAGATAGATTCAATAGATAATATATTAAGAATCGATGTAATTGATACTGCATTTGATAAAAAAGTCTCTTATAGCAAATTAGATTCTCTAAAAGAGCTTGATATAGATTCAACAGATGTTGTTTTACATCTGAATTCAATTGAGCCATATTTTTTCTATCAAGAGCAGTTAAATGAAGATGTAAAGATAAAAATGTACTATTTAGCAAAAGATTATATAAGAGCTGTAGATGATTTTCATCTATTTACTATTGTGATAGCTTTTATTATCTTAGTAATGATTGCTATTTTATATATCTTTATTAGAAATACTCTCTTAGCTTTCTCTAATCTCTCAAATACTCTTTTAAAGATAGATTTTGTAAATTTTAAACCTATAAAATTAGAGAGTATAGATTCAAATGATGAGAGAAAATTAATTATAGATTCTGTAAAGCTTATGTTAGATAAGATAGAAGTTACATTAAGTGAGTTAAATGAGCTTAATAGAAGTTTAGAAGATAAAGTTAGAGTAAAAACAGAAAAATTAAATGAGTTAAATGCTAATTTAACAAAGCGAGTGAGTTTAGAAGTAGCAAAAAATAGAGAGAAAGATAAAGTTATGTTTCAACAAGCAAGACTTGCACAGATGGGTGAGATGATAGGAAATATAGCTCATCAGTGGCGACAACCTCTAAATGAGATTTCTCTAGTTATTCAATCATTTGAGTTTGCAATGTTTAGAGGTACTTTAGATGAGAAGTTTGTAGAGGCTAGATGCAAAAAAGCTGATAGATTGATAAACTCTATGTCAAATACAATTGATGATTTTAGAAACTTTTTTAATCCAAATCGAGAGCGAGAGATTTTTAATATAAAAAACTCTATTTTAAAAGCTCTGATGCTCTTAAAAGCTTCGTTAGAGAACAATAATATAGAGTTGATTGAAAACCTTGAGATAGATATTGAGTTTTTAGGGTTTGAGAATGAGTTTGAGCAAGTTATTCTGAATTTAGTTGCAAATGCAAAAGATGCCTTGATAGATAGAGAGATAGAAAATAGAAAAATATTTGTAAATTTATCTTTAAATGATAAAATATATATAGAGATTTTTGATAATGCTGGTGGAGTTGATAAAGAGTTGATAGAGAGAATTTTTGAGCCATACTTTACTACAAAAGAGCAAGGAAAAGGGACAGGAATAGGGCTTTATATGTCAAAGCAGATAGTTGAGAACTTAAGAGGTAGTTTGACTATTCAAAATAAAAATATAGAAGGAGAGTTTGGAGCTAGATTTTTAATAGAGCTTCCAATTAAGGATAATATATTATGAAAAAAATATCCCTAATAGCAATAATTATTAACTATGCACTCTCAAGTGAGTTATCAAATGTATTAAAAGAGGCTGAAGAGATTGCAACGACACTTAAACTAAATATACAAGATATGCCATCTAGCATAAGAGTTCTTAGAGAGAGTGATTTTAAATTAATTGGAGCTAAAAATTTATATGAAGCATTGAATATTTTACCAGGTATTGACCTCTCTATGTTATCTCAAGGGTGGAAATATCCAATTATTAGAGGTCAACAGAGTGCTTTTTTATCAGGGTTTGATAAGATAAAACTATTTATTGATAATATTGCTATAAACGATACTACAAGAGGAACATCTCATTTCTATTTAGATTTTCCAATAGAGTTAATTGATAGAATAGAGGTTTTTAAAGGACCAAACTCGGCTATTTATGGAAGTGGGGCATACTCTGGTGCAATAAATGTAATAACCAAAAGTGGAAATATTTTAAATAGTGATAAGGGTGCATTTTTAAGCACTAGCACAACAAGCAAAGATAAAGCTGGTTTTAACTACTTCTATAGAGATGGTGATTTTTTGATAAAGATAGATTCATACTATCAAAAAGAGAATAACTCAAATGAGGTTAAAAAACTGAATTTAACTTCAGATAAAGGGGAGTTTTCTATAAATAATGGAACTTCTGATGAGAGATTGAGAGATTACTCTATTGGTACATTTTTGAAATATAGAGATATTTCTCTATATGTTAGAGTAAAAAATGAAAAAACTGGTAACTATTTTGGAGTAAATGAGATAATAGAGCAGTCCCCACAAGAGCAGATAAAAAAATCTGTAATTGCAGAGATTAATTATGAAAAAGATTTAGATTTTGCAATGTTAAATCTAAAAGCTGGTTTTAGTAGCTTTAAAAATAGTTCAGATTATGAAGTTGCACCAAAAGAGATAGGTTATTTTTATCAAGATGCAGATGGAATCGATGATATATCTCTCTTTAATACAAATATATACAAAGATGAGAGTTCTCTTTTTGAGGGAATTTTAAAATTTAATAGATTCTATGATAATGATTTATTAATTGGATTAAAGCATGAGAGAATTAAATCTGTAGAGAATATTTTTGTTGAGAATTTAGATTATAGTGAAGAGTTTTATAAAAGCAACTATATTTTGCCAAACTCAAAAAGAGAGTATATTTCACTATATTTGCAAGATATATACTCAATAAATGATAAGTTTGATATTTCAGCTTTTTATAGATTTGATGAGTATAAAAATGAGAAAGCTCAACATAGTTTGCAACTAGGTGCTATCTATAGATTTACTGACAATTTTAAATTTAAAACAGTCTATAATAAAGCTTATAGATTACCTAGTTGGGTAGAGCAGAGTTTCTCTTCACTTGAAGCTGAAAAATTAGAGGGTATTGAGAGTAGTTTTTTATATGAGAATCTACTAAAGACTCAATCATTAGAGTTATCTCTATTTAAATACTCAATGCCAAACAATATAGATGTCTCATACTCAAATAGAACTAGTGAGCCATATTTTAATAGAGTCTATATGCAAAGAGCAAATAATAACTCTGCCTTTGTGTTAGAAGAGGAGAGTATTGCAGAGCCTCCAGCAGAGTTGATACCACCTGTACCTGTAGGACCAACACTAAAACCAGAAATGGAGATAGAATCTACTGGAGATATGGAAGATATTGCAATAGAAAATGATGAGGTTAAAAGTTCTATCTCTGAGACAACATTTTACTACTCAAACAAAGAAGAGCTTAACTCTAAAGGGTTTGAGATAGAGTATAGTTTCAAGCCAAACTTTAAACATCTTTTTAACTTTAGTTACACTTATGTTAATAGTGAAAAGACAAAAGCTCTCTCAGATGATAGAGTTCAGTTATTAAAATTGATTTATAGTTATAGACCAAATAGTAAATTATCAATTAATAACTTTTTATATTATAGAGATGATATAAAACAGGATTTATATAATAATGAAATCAGTAGCTACACATCTTTTGATATGAATATAATCTATCAATATAATAAAAATCATCAATACTCTCTATCTGTAAAAAATGCTTTTAATGAAGATATTAGATATAAATCAACTACGGGAATGCAGAAAGATGGTCTAAAAAGAGATGATAGAGAGATATTTTTTGGTTATAAATTTATTTTCTAAGGCTTACTATGATAGATAAATCAGAGATAGATTTTAAGGTATTACAGACTTTAAATATCTTATATGTTGAAGATGAAGTGGGAATTCAAGAGGAGATGGAGATAAATATAGGAGATTTTTTTAAATCTTTTATTATTGCAGATGATGGAATCGATGGAATTGCAAAATTTAAAGAAAACGATATAGATATAGTTATAACTGATATAAAGATGCCAAATTTAGATGGACTCTCTATGATGGAGAGGTTGCAAGATGTAAAAAAGACACCATTTATTTTAACAACAGCTTTTAAAGAGATAGAGTATCTTCAAAAAGCGATAGATATAGGAGCTGATGGGTATATCTCAAAACCTATAAATGCAAAAAATCTACTCAAAATTGTCTCAAAAGCCTCTAATAAAATAGTAAAAGAGAGGTTAGAGCTTGAGCTTAAAGATATTAATAAAAATCTACAAACTCTAGTAGATGAAAAAGTTGATGAGATTTTACTAAAAGATAATTTGATTAAAAGACAATCTAAATATGCTCTAATGGGTGAGATGTTAGATGCGATAACTCACCAATTTAAAACACCCCTCTCTATTATAAATATGTTGGCTTTTAATATCTCAAGAGAGTTTTTACAAGAGAGTGATATGAGTTTAGATAATTTAGATAGAGTCTCAACCAAAATACAGAAACAGATAGACCACCTAAACAACACTATATTAGAGTTTAAAGGCTTTTTTAGAGATGATAAAAAGATAGAGAGTTTCTATATTGATGATTTATTAGAGACAACAATAGCTTTGATAGAAGATGAGATTAAAAAAGAGAATATAAAAATTTATAAAAAAATTGAAAAAAATATAAAAATCAAAGGCTATTTTAACGAATTTACACATATTATTTTAAATCTTTTGCAAAACTCAAAAGATGCTTTTATTGAGAAAAATATTGAAGATAGAGATATTTTTATTGAAGCTTATGAGGATAAAATTATTTTTAGAGATAGTGCAAAAGGGATTAGTAAAAACTTATTAAATAAAATATTTGATTTAAATTTCACAACAAAATCACAAGGTAGTGGATTAGGGCTTTATATCTGCAAAATTATATTAGAGAAAATTGATGCAGAGATAGAGGCTAAAAATATTGATGATTTTGGTTTAGAATTTAAAATAACTTTGAAAAATTTGGAGGATTGATGTTAAAAAAAGCCCAAGATGTAAAAAGAGAGATTCAAAAAGTTGTAGTTGGTCAAGACAAAATGATAGATGGATTGCTAATAGGACTTTTATGTGATGGACATATTTTACTTGAAGGGGTTCCAGGACTTGCTAAGACAACAACTGTAAATGCATTAGCTAAAACACTCGGTTTAGACTTTAAAAGAGTTCAGTTTACTCCCGATTTGCTACCTAGTGATATTATAGGGGCAGAGATTTATGACCCTAAAAACAATGATTTTAGAGTAAAAAAAGGTCCAATTTTTACAAATCTACTTTTAGCTGATGAGATAAATAGAGCTCCAGCAAAAGTACAGTCGGCTCTGCTTGAAGTTATGCAAGAGAGACAAGTTACAATATCTGATGAATCGTTTCAGATAGATAGACCATTTTTAGTTATGGCTACACAAAACCCAATAGAGCAAGAGGGTGCTTACAATCTACCAGAGGCTCAACTAGATAGATTTATGTTAAAAGTTGTAGTTGGATATAACACTAAAGAGGAAGAGCTAGAGATTGCAAGAAGAGTTGCAAATGATACTTTTGGTGAAATTGCTCAAGTTTTAGATAAGAGCGATTTGATAAAACTAAAAGAGGAAGTAAAAAGTATACATATGGACAAGCAGATAGAGGAGTATATTGTAAATTTAATATTCGCCTCAAGAGAGCCAGAGAGTTTTGGATTAGAGGAGTATGCTAAATATATCGAATTTGGTGCAAGTCCTAGAGCTACAATTAATTTAACAAAAGCTAGTAAAGCTATTGCATATTTGAGAGGAAAAGATTATGTAAGCCCTGTTGATGTAGCTTTTGTCGCTAAAGATATATTAAGACATAGAGTGATTTTAAGTTATGAAGCTGAAGCCGATGAGCTTAAGAGTGACTTTTTAATTGATGAGATTATAAATAGAGTTGATATACCTTAGTATTAGGAGTCTCTTTGAATAAAACAGCAAAAAAAATCCTAATCAAGACAAAAAGAGCCGTTTTTAGTGAAATCATAGGAAATAATCCCTCTATCTTTAAAGGTGAGGGGTATGATTTTTTAGAGCTTAGAGAGTACGAGATTGGTGATGATGTTAAAAAGATAGATTGGATAATCTCTGCAAAACTTCAAAAACCATATGTAAAAGTGTTTCATGAAGAGAGAGAGCTTAATATTGTAGTTGTCTCTATTTTAAATGGAAGTGTATACTTTGGAACAAAAAGATTAAAACAGGAGTTAATAGCTGAAATATCTAGTATTATCGGCTACTCTTGTGTTAAAAATCAAGATTTATTTAATCAATTTATCTTTGCAGATAGACTCTACAGCTATCAAAAACCCTCAAAAAAACTATTTAGTGTTAAAAAAGCAGTAGATGATATTGTTAATTTTAACTCAATTGGGAAGGGTGTTGATTCTAAAAACATAGTAGAGACTCTAAATAAGATGTTAAAGCGAAAATCTCTCATTTTTGTAGTTTCTGACTTTTTTGAGCCGATAGATTTAAAGATTTTAAATAGAAAACATGAAGTTTTTGGAATCATGGTTAGAGATAGATTTGAGGAGAATCCAAAAGAGTTTGGATTTTTAAACTTAATAGACCCTCAAAATGGAAAGACACTAGAGGGGAGTTTTAGCAAATCAGCAATTAAAAGATACAAAAAGAGTATTTTAGAGAGAGATTCGAAAGTTTATAGAAGCTTTAAAGAGAGTAGAATTAGATTTACAAAAATATATACAGATGAAGAGCCATTTATAAAATTAACAAAACTCTTCAATGGATAAAAAGGAATCTCCATGTTAAAAAATTTTCTCTCTCTTCTCTTTTTATCAAGCTTAATCTATGCAGATTCAAATTTTTATTACAATAATGATAAAAAAGTAGATTTAACTCTTGATAAATCGAGAGCAAATAGTAAAAACAGTAACTTTATATATTATAGAAATGGAAAAGATGAGTTATTAGGAGTTAATAATAGAATCTTAGTATCTCTAAAAGATAGCTCAAAAGAGAATATTTTATTAAAAGAGTTTAATTTAACTAAAGTAAAAGATTTTGGAAACTCTCTTATTTTAGTTGAGTTAGAGGATAAGAGTAGAACTTTAGAGGTATCAAGTCAGATATATAATTTAGATTATGTAGAGTTTGCACATCCAGATTTTTTAAAAGAGAGAAAAAAACGGGTAAATGACCCACTATTTGATAAAGCTTGGCATTTAGAAAATAGAGGAGAAGAGAAGTTTTATAAAAAAAATGCTGATATAAATGTAACTTCAGCATGGGAATACTCTAAGGGTAAAAATATCAAAGTTGGGATTATCGATGATTCTTTTGATGTCTATCATGAGGATTTAAATAGCAACTTTTTAGGTGGATATAACGCTTACTCAAAAACTTCAAGAGTTTTGCCATCTAGCTCATTTCAAAAGCATGGAACAGCTTGTATTGGGTTGATAGTTGCAAGTGAAAATGATATAGGCTCTGTTGGAGTTGCTCCAGAGGCTAAATTTTACGCTGTTAAAGATAATGGAACAACAGCAGATTTAATAGATGGATTCTATTGGCTTAGAGATATGGAAGTAGATGTAATATCAAATAGTTGGGGAACTTATGAAGTTGAGGATTCTATTAGAAAAGTTATAGATGATTTAGCTATAAATGGAAGAGATGGTAAGGGAATTGTAATAACTTTTGCTGTTGGAAACCACAATTACGATTTAGATTTAAGCCCTTATAATGATGAATCTGAAATTGAGAATGTGATAGGAGTTGGGGCTTCTAATGAGTATGATGAGAAAACCTCTTATAGTAATTATGGCTCAAGCTTGGATATTTTAGCACCAGGGAGTGAGTATTCAACTATCGTAACAACAGATATTACAGGAGATGATGGTTATAGTAATTCAAGTTCAGTTGAACCAAATTATACCTTTAGTTTTGATGGAACAAGTGCCTCATCACCGATTGTTGCTGGAGTTATAGCTTTGGTTTTAGGAATAAACGAAGATTTGACAAAAAATGAAGTTCAAGCGATTATTGAAGAGGAGGCCGATAAAATTGGTCAAGAGGAGTATAAAAATGGTAGAAATATCTATTTTGGTCATGGTCGAATCAATGCAGGAAGAGCTGTAAAGAGAGCTTACGAGCTTAAAAATAGTATAGTATCTTTTAAAAGGGGTTGGAATCTAGTCTCTCTGCCTATAAAAAGTGATTTTATAATTAATAATAAAGATAGAGTTAATATTTGGGTTTATCGAGATAACAGTTGGATAAAAAATCCAGATAGAGTAACTGCTACAGATGGTTTATGGGTCTACTCAAATGACGAATCGAGTGTAAAGTTTGAAGGGACTAGTGGCAGTGATTTAGATTTAAACTCTCTTAATATTAATAGTTGGTATTTGTTAGGAAGTGATAAAAGTTTTGATGTAGATAGTGAAAGTTTTACTATTTGGAAATATAGTTATAGCAGTTGGATAAAAAATCCCAAAACTATCTTGAAAGGTAGTGGTTTTTGGATTAAAAAAGTTAATTAATTAACTCTAATATTATCTATTTAACTGGATAATATTTACTTATTAATAAAATCTACAAAATATTTAACAATTTTATATTTTATTAATTGTCAAAAAATTTGCAAAAGACCATCTCTTGATTATACACTAAATATTAACTATTATCTGCACTTATGTATAATTTTTTAGCATAATATGACAATTTTAATACAAAATTATCATTTAGTAACTCTTTTTAAAAATTAAACAAACCAATTTATGATATTATTTTGCCAATTAAAAAACTAAGGAGTATTGATTAAATGAGCTTTATAGAAAAATACAACCAACATGTTGAAGAGAGAGCTAAATTAAATGTTCCTCCATTGCCTCTATCTGCAGAGCAATGTGCTGAGGTTATCGAGCTTTTAAAATCTGAAAAAGAAGATGTAAACTTTTTATTAGACCTATTAGAAAACAGAGTAAATCCTGGTGTTGATGACGCTGCTTATGTTAAAGTTGCTTTTTTAAATGATATTTTAGAAGGAAACGCTACATGTAGTGTAATTGCTCCTTTAAAAGCGATTGAGTTACTATCAACAATGTTAGGTGGATTCAATATTAAACCTATGGTTAACGCTTTATCAAATAGTGATTCAGCAGTTGCTAAAGCTTCAGCAGAAGCACTTAAGAAGACTCTATTAATTTATGATGCATTTGAAGATGTAGCAGAGCTTTCTAAATCAAATGAACTTGCTAAAGAGGTTATCACATCTTGGGCTAACGCTGAGTGGTTCTTAAATAAGCCTGAGTTAGAGAAGAAAATTACAGCTAATATTTTCAAAGTACCAGGTGAGACTAATACTGATGATTTATCACCAGCTGGTGAAGCATTTACTAGAAGTGATATTCCACTACATGCTCAAAGTATGCTTCAAACAAGACTTGAGGGTGGATTTAGTAAAATTCATGAAATGAAAGAAAATGGTCACCAAGTAGCATTTATTGGTGATGTTATGGGTACTGGAAGTTCAAGAAAATCAGGTATCAACTCAGTTCAATGGCATGTTGGAAACGATATTAAAGGTGTTCCAAATAAAAGAACTGGTGGTATTGTTATTGGTAGTATTATCGCTCCAATTTTCTTCAATACTGCAGAAGATTCAGGTGCATTCCCTATTCAAGCAGATGTATCGAACCTAGAGACTGGTGATGTTGTAGATATCTATCCATTTGAAGGTAAAATTGAAAAAGATGGTAAAGTTGTATCAACTTTTGAACTATCTCCAAATACAATCGTAGACGAAGTAAGAGCTGGTGGTAGAATTCCATTAATTATTGGTAGAGGCTTAACAGCTAAATCAAGAGAGTTTTTAGGAATGGAACCAGAGAATATTTTCGCTAAGCCTGAGCAACCAGCTGATAGTGGTAAAGGTTATACACTAGCTCAAAAAATGGTTGGTAAAGCTTGTGGCGTAGATGGTGTTAGACCAGGTATGTATGTAGAGCCTCAAACATCAACAGTTGGTTCTCAAGATACAACTGGACCAATGACTAGAGATGAGATTAAAGAACTTGCAGCACTTGGTTTCCAAGCTGATTTAGTTATGCAATCATTCTGTCATACAGCTGCTTATCCAAAACCAGCTGATATTAACTTACAACACACACTACCAGATTTTATCATGAATAGAAGTGGTGTATCTCTAAGAGCTGGTGATGGTGTTATTCACTCATGGTTAAATAGAATGGTTCTTCCTGATACTGTTGGTACAGGTGGAGATTCACACACAAGATTCCCAATTGGTATCAGTTTTCCAGCAGGTTCTGGTCTAATTGCATTTGCTGCAGTAACTGGTTCTATGCCATTAAATATGCCTGAGTCTATTTTAGTTAGATTTAAAGGTGAGATGCAAGATGGTATCACACTTAGAGATTTAGTTAACGCAATTCCTTACTATGCAATTAAACAAGGTCTATTAACTGTTGCTAAAGCTGGTAAAAAGAATGCTTTTGCTGGTAAAGTTCTTGAGATTGAAGGTCTGCCAGATCTTAAAGTTGAACAAGCATTTGAGCTTAGTGATTCAGCAGCAGAGAGAAGTGCGGCAGCTTGTGCAGTTCAGTTAAATGAAGAGCCAGTAGCTGAGTATTTAAAATCAAATATTGCACTACTTGAAGAGATGATTAACGCTGGTTATGGTGATGCTAAAACTCTTCAAAGAAGAGCTGATAAAATGAGAGAGTGGTTAGAAAAACCTTCATTAATGAAAGCTGATAGTGATGCAGAGTACTCTGCTGTTATCGAAATTGATTTAAATGATGTTAAAGAGCCTATCTTAGCTTGTCCAAATGATCCAGATGATGTTGCAACTTTAACTGAGATTTTAGCTGATGAGAATAGACCTCATAATATCGATGAAGTATTTGTTGGTTCTTGTATGACAAATATTGGTCACTATAGAGCATTAGGTGAAATTTTAAAAGGTGAGGGTCAAGTACCTGTAAGATTATGGGTTACACCACCAACTAAAATGGACGCTAAACAGCTTAATGAAGAGGCATATTACTCTCTATTTGGTTTAGCTGGTGCTAGAACAGAGATTCCAGGTTGTTCACTTTGTATGGGTAACCAAGCTAGAGTTGCTGATAATGCAATAGTATTCTCAACTTCTACTAGAAACTTTGATAATAGAATTGGTAAAGGTGCTCAAGTTTATCTAGGTTCAGCTGAACTTGCTGCTGTTTGTGCTCTTTTAGGAAAACTTCCTACGGTAGAAGAGTATATGAGTATAGCTCCTAAAAAATTAGCTGGTAAAGAGGCTGATGTTTATAAATACTTAAACTTTAACTTAGTAGATGATAATCAATTAAATGCTATGGTTAAATAATTAAAGAGACTCTTCTCTCTTTAATTCCCCTTTTTAAACTTTTTAACTCTTCTTTTTAAATTTAAAAAAACTTATAAAAAAATAAAATTTATCATAAAAAATTTTCCTAAATTATAATTATGCAACACTTTATCTACCTTTTTCTGTTAGAATAGTAAAAAATATTTTGATAGAGAGATTAACATGATTAAATTAGTAATGATTTTTTTTACTTTTTTTACACTATTAAATGCAGATAGTGCAAAAGAGTTTGTGGGTAAGATTAAAAAAATTAAAGGTGTTGCCTATATAGATAGAGCAGACAAGAGAGTTGATATAAAACTAGGAGATAGTATCTATCAAAATGATATTATCACTACAGAGAAAGGAGTAGTGGGAGTAACTCTAAGAGACAATACACTAATCTCACTAGGAACTAGAAGTAAAGTCTCTGTAAATGACTTTATATTTAATCCTGAAAAAAAAGATTTATCTCTTAGAGCAGAAGTTTTAAAAGGAACTGCATCGTTTTTGACAGGAACAATAGCAAAGCTTAATAAAGATGCTATGAAAATAAAAACAAAAACAGCAACAATAGGTATTAGAGGCACTCATTTTATAGTAGAGGTTGATTAATGTATATTAAGAATTTTTTATTAATTACAGTTTTGATAGCTGTTTTTCAAGGGTGTAGCTCTAAGACAAAAATCGTTTTACTGCCTGACCCAGATGGTCATGTAGGTTATATTGATATTTCAAACAAAGATGGAATGCAGAGAATCGATAAAGCTTATGAGAGTTCTACAATATCTAGTAAAAACAGATTGCCAACAGAGAGTAAAATCTTATCTAAAGATGAGATTGAATCAAAGTTTAAAGAGTTGCTAGATGCTAAGCCAAATCTACCAAAAGTTTATAAAATCCACTTCAATAGTGGTTCAGCATATTTACAAAAAGATTCAAAAAATTTAATTGCTGAAGTTGTAAAGGATATAAAAGCTAGAGATTCTTATGAGATTGACTTGATAGGACACTCAGATAGAGCAGGGTCTAAAAAATTTAATAAAAAACTATCTCTAAAGAGAGTTGAGAGAGTAAAAAAACTATTACTAGATGAAGATATTGATAAAAAAAGTATATATACCAGTTATCACGGAGAGGAGAATCCTATTATCAAAACGCCCGATGGCGTAAGTGAGCCAAAAAATAGAAGAGTGGAGATTATTGTAAAATAATCTCTAAGACTCTTTTGGAAAGTATTTCTTAGGATACTCAAAAAATAGCTCTTTAGCTACTCCCCTCTCTAGCTCACTCCATGAATCGATATTTAACTCAAGTGCCAAAACAGAGCAAGTTACTAAATTTTCATAATGCTCATTTAACAAAAACTCTGCAAACATATTAAGCGATGGATTATGAGCTACTAAAAATAGATGCTCTACTCTATTATCAATATTTTTGACTTCATACTCTAAATTTTTGGTTGGAGCTTCATATAACTCCTCTTTAAAAACAATTTTCTCTTTTAAGTAAGATAACTCTTTTGCTATTTTTATAGCAGTTTTTTTAGCTCTTTTAGCTGGAGAGCTTAAGATTAAATCAGGCTCTATCTCCATCTTTTTTAAAACTTGCCCCATAAAAGGAGCATCTTTTTTTCCTCTTTTATTCAAATCTCTATCAAAATCATTTAACTCTAAATCACTCCAGCTAGATTTAGCATGTCTTATTAGGTACAAATATCTCATTTTTTCTCCAAATGGCAGATTTTTACAATACAAAAAAACTTGATTATTATAAAATAGTTATATTATAAGTTATGTAAAATTCAAAAAAGGTATACAATATGCGGATTTTAGTGTTACTAAGCTGTGCAGTATTTGCATTTGCTCAGATAAATATTGCAATAGTTACGCAAGTGAATAAAAAAGATGATGCTATAAAATCTATCTTTGTAAAAGAGATAGATAGAGTTTTGAAGTTAGATTTTAAAAGCAGATATAACTATTATGATATTAGTAGTTTTAAAGAGGCTTTTGCTAAAAATGATTTAGTTGTAGCTCTAGGAGTTGCTAGTTCAAATATTCTAGCAGAGCAAAAAAGCTACTCAAAACCAGCTATCGCTTCTATTTTATTTAAAAGAGTGAAGTCTAAGAAAAATTTTTATCCTATATATATGTTAAATGTAAAAAAGGATTTTGAAAAGTTGATAGATGGAAAATCTAGCACTTTTATAGTCGATTCGATTCACTCCAAAATCGATAGTGATTCAATTGTTTTTAGCAAGGATTTAGATTTTAAAAATAAGAAAATAGAATCAGCTATCTTAGCACCAATGTTTAATTTAAGTGATTTGGAGCTGAAAGAGTTGATTGAGAAGTTAAATAGAGCCTCTATTCCATCTTTTTCATTAGTTGGTAGAAAAGATGTAGAGTTTGGAGCTTTAGCCTCTATCTACTCTGAAGCAAACTTTGATAAATTGGCTAGATTGATAGCTATAAACTCTCTTAGCATACTTTTGAAAAATGGGGCAAAAGTAGAGCAACACTTTAACCCATCAAAAGAGCTTTTGATAAATATGCAGACAGCTAAAAAGATAGCCTTTCCTCTAAATTGGAATCTCTTAGCAAAGGCAAAATTTTTGCAAAAAGATGAAAAAGCTATCTCTTTAGAAAAAGTGATTGATTTGGCATTTGAGCAAAATCTAAACTTACAAGTGGAGAGTTATTTAACAAAACTACAAAAGAGAAAGATAGGTTTAGCAAAATCTAATCTCTATCCAGCTCTGGAGCTGGATTTAAATCACCTCTCTATTGATAGCAAAAGTGCAAAAAATAGTTTTGGTTCATACGCTCAAAGGGAGTTAAATGCTAAAGCGTCTATAAAGATTCCTATCTATATTGAGAAAATTTTTGCAAATATTGAGATTCAAAATACTCTATTGCAAAATGAAGAGATTCTATTTCAAGAGGCAAAAAAAGAGCTAGCCCTACAAATATCACAAATATATCTAAATATTTTAAAAACTAAATCTATTTTAGAGATAGAGAGAGAGAATTTAGCACTCTCAAATAAAAACTTAGAACTTGCTAAAGTTAGAAATGAGATAGGTTACTCATCGAGAGCAGATTTGTATAGATGGAGAAGTGAGATAGCAAGGGCAAAACAGGAAGTTATAGAGGCTACTCAGAGTTTGAAAATATTACAAAACTCTCTAAAACAACTCTTAGAATCTAAAGAGGAGTTTGATATAGAAAACATCTCTTTAGATAATGGCTCTTTAATCTCTTCAAACAGGGAGTTTTTAGAGTTTCTAAATCGAATAGATAGATTCGATTCTTTTATAGAGTTTATGAAAAGTGTAGCTATCAGAGAATCTCTAACTCTTAAGAGTTTTGAGACTCTGATGTTAGCTAAAAGAAGAGAGATTTTATCTCTAAATAGAGCTATCTATCTGCCTGAAGTTGCATTTGAGTTTAGTGATACCTATATTTTAGATAGAGCTGGAGAGGGAAGTGATGTTAATTATGAAAAAAATAGATTTAATGCAGGGGTAAATTTTAGTTTAGATTTAAATTTTGGAAAAGTAGAAGATATAGAATCAGCAAAACTGGAACTGTTAAAGCTCTTAAAGCAGAAAGATTCAATAGAGAGTTCTTTAGAGAATCAGATAGCAACAGCAATAGATAGTTCAGCAATATCATATAGTTCAATTAAGTTCTCAAAAGAGGCGTTAGATGATTCTAAAAAGACATTTGAGCTTTTTAGCGATTCGTATGCAAAGGGTCAAGCAGATATTACAGATTTAATAGATTCTCAAAAAAATATGCTCTCAAATGAGATTGCTCTTATCGATGCAACTTATAGTTTTATCTATGATTTGAAATATATAGAGTTTTTAACAAATACTATTTTGATAGATAAAGATAGAGCTTTTTGGCATAAATTTTGGATAGATTTTAAAACTTATAGAGATAGAAAGGCAGATAGATGAGAGTTAGTTTAATTATTTTTATAGCATTAATATTTTTAGGGTGTGAAAAAGAGAAGTCTCAAGAGCCAAAAAAAGAGCTTATTCGCTCTGTAAAGGTAGAGCGAGTTACTGCTTCAAGTGGTATTGAAAAAAAGAGTTTTACAGGTATTAGCAAATCATCAACAGAATCAAAAATAAGCTTTAGAGTCTCTGGAATGATAGAGAGAGTTTATGTAAAAGTTGGTGATAGTATCAAAAAAGGGAAAATGATAGCAAAACTTGATGATACACAGTTTAAATTGAAGGTAAATGAGGCTAAATCAAACTTAAATAGAATCAAGGCAGAGTTAAAGAGTGCCGATTCAAGTTATGAGAGAGTTAAAGCTCTATATGTAAATGCAAATGCTTCTAAAAGTGATTTAGATAGTGCAAGAGCAAACTTAGATGTACTAAAAAGCTCACTAAAAACTGCTCAAAGTCAAGTGAAACAGGCAAAGTTACAACTTAGTTATACCTCTTTAATCTCGCCAATTAGTGGAGTTATTGCAAGAGTTCCAGCGACAGTAAATGAGAATATTAAAGCTGGAGAGGCGATAGTTACTCTAAATAGTGTTGATGATTTGGAGATAGAGGTAAATATTCCTGAGAGTTTTATATCAAAGATAAAAAAGGGTGATATTGTAGATGTAAATATTTTAGATAAGGCTATAAAAGGTGTAGTTTTAGAGGTATCTATCTCATCAAATAGGACAATTTTCCCAGTTACTATTAAGTTAAGTGAGAAGTTTAAAAATATGCTCTCTGGCGTTGTTGCTGATGTAACTTTTATTTTTGTAAATAGAGATAGTAATATCTTAATCTCTCCCTATGCTATCGGAAAAGATGTAAAAGGAAACTTTGTTTTTGTAGCTAAAGAGCAGAAAAACAATCTTTTGAAGATAGAGAAAAAGTATGTAAAACTTGGAAAGATTTTAGGTGAGAGAGTTGAGGTTTTAGATGGATTGAGTGAGAATGATTTGATAGTTACAGCTGGTGTTACTAAAATCAAAGATGGACAGATTGCAAAGGTTTTTAGATGAAAATAACAGAGTTAGCAATCAAATACAATAGAGTTACCTTTTTAGCTCTATTAATTATTCTCTTTGGAGGAATCTCAAGCTATTTAAATCTCTCAAGAGCAGAAGACCCAGGGTTTGTTGTTAGGACTGCTACGGTTATTACCTATTTTGATGGAGCATCGCCAAAGAGAGTTGAAGAGCTTGTAACAGATAAGTTAGAAGAGTCGATAAAAGAGATGCCAGAGATAGATTTTATCACAAGTCAATCTAAAAATGGAGTCTCTATCGTTTTTGTAAATATTTTAGAGAGTTACAAAAATATGCAACCTATCTGGGATAAGCTTAGACGAAAAGTTGATAAGACAAGGCTCCCTTTAGGAACAAGCAGACCTATTGTAAATGATGAGTTTGGTGATATTTTTGGAACGATAGTTACTCTAAGAGGTGAGGGGTTTAGTTATAGAGAGCTTAAAGATATTGCCGATGATGTAAAAGATGAACTACTTAGAATCTCGCTTGTCTCAAAAGTTGAGATAGAGGGAGCTAGAGAGGAGAGAATATTTATTGAGTATAGAGATAGTGAGCTTTCAAAACTTGGTGTCTCTGTTTCGCAGTTGCAATCTATTTTGCAAAATCAAAATATTATTAGCTCAGGTGGCGATATTTTAGTTGGAAAAGAGCGAATAAATATTGAACCTAGTGGAAACTTTGAATCGATAGAGGAGATAAAAAATACAATAATTAATATAGATGGAAAGTTGATAGAGCTTCGAGATATTGCAACTATAAAGAGAGATTATCAAGAGCCTGTGAATAAAATCATTAGATTTAATGGTGAAAACTCTCTAGTTTTAGCTATCTCTCTTCGAGAGGGTGGGAATATAATCGAACTTGGAGAGCTTGTTAAAGAGAAGATAAATTACTTTCAAAATAGCTACCCAATTGGGATAGAGTTTGATTATATGAATTTTCAACCCAAAATAGTAGAGGATAAAGTAGGTGATTTTATAAATAATCTACTTCAGAGTATGGCAATTATTTTAGTTGTAATGCTGATTTTCTTAGGCTTTAGAACAGGGCTTTTAGTTGCTACTCTTGTGCCGATGGCTATTTTAATGTCACTTTTAATTATGAAACTCTCAAATATAGGGCTTGACCAGATGTCGATAGCTTCACTTATAATCGCTCTTGGACTCTTAGTTGATAATGCAATTGTCATTAGTGAGTCGATTATGGTCTCTATGAAAGAGGGGTTAAAACCACTTGAAGCGATAAAATCATCATCAAAAGAGCTTAGTTCAGCCCTTTTAATCTCATCACTTACAACCGCATTTGCATTTTTACCAATCGTTTTGGCTGAATCGGCAACGGGTGAGTATACACAGCCACTATTCTCTGTTGTTACAATTACACTTTTATCATCTTGGCTCTTAGCTTTAACTATGATTCCTCTATTTTGCTTCTATTTTTTAAAGGTAGAACCAAGTGAGGTTAACTTTAAATCTCTCTTTTATAGAATCTATAGAGCTACGATAGTCTCTGCCTTGAAAGTGAAATATCTATCGATAATTTTAATTATTGGTTTGTTTTTTATAGCGATAAAAGGGCTTGATTTTGTACCTAAAATATTTTTTCCTGAGAGTGATAAAAAATCTGTTGTTTTTGAGTTAACTCTTCCAGCTACTTCAGATATTGAGACAACACTAAGTGCAATAGAGGAGCTTGAGAGTTATATCGATAAAAATCTACAAGAGAAGATAGTTAACTATACAACTTTTATAGGCTCAGGAGCTCCTAGATTTCAGCTCTCATACTCGCCTGAGATGGAAAGCAGAAATTACGCTTATACAATATTAAATACAAAAGATTTATCACTTAATAAGCCAATTATAGAAGAGCTTTACAATTTTGGTTTTAATAGATTTTTAGATGCTGAAATAAGTGTAAAACTACTCGATTTAGGCTCACCTCTTAAACATCAGATAGAAATTAGAATCTCTGGAAAAGAGAAAGATATAATTTTTGAAAAGGCAAAAGAGGTTAAAGCTCTTTTAGAAAAAGAGAGTGGAGTTAGAAATATTGGAGATAACTGGGGCTTTAGTGGTAAAAAAATAGCTGTAAATATCGATGAGAGTAGAGCTAAACTTTTGGGACTTACATCATACGATATTGCACTCTCACTAAAATCACTTAGTGGATTTGAAATATCTCAATATCGAGAGAGTGATAAGATTATTCCGATAGTTATGAGAGTTGATTCTAAAGATGATTTAGAGAAGTTTCAAAATATGAATGTCTACTCACAAAACACTGGTCAATCTGTTCCACTTTTAAGTGTTGCTTCGCTTGAGTTTGTCTTTGAGCCATCAAAAATTTTAAGACGAGATGGATTAAAGACTGTGACTGTTTTTGCTGATATTACAGGAGAGAGAACAGCTATCGATATAGTAAACTCGATAAAGCCAAATTTAGAATCGATGAGGTTTGATTTGGGTTACTTTTATGAGTTAGGTGGAGCTTATGAGAGTAGCACAAAATCAAATGGAGCGATTGGAGCTAAACTGCCAATAGCAGTTATTTTGATAGTAGCACTTTTGATATTACAATTTAACTCTTTTAGAAAGAGTTTTATAATACTTTTTACTATTCCTCTAGGAATGATAGGGGTTACCACGGGATTGATTGTGGCTAACTCTTATATGGGATTTATGACATTTTTAGGAATTATTTCACTCTCGGGAATGGTTATAAATAATGCTGTTGTACTTTTAGAGAGAATAAAACTAGAAAATGAGGAGAATGGATTGAGTATGCAAGATGCTATTGTTACAGCACTGCTTAGAAGATTTAGACCAATTATGCTAACAACTATCACAACAGTAGGTGGACTTATGCCTCTTTGGATAAGTGGAGGTCCTCTTTGGGAACCGATGGCTATCGCTCTTATCTTTGGTTTGATGTTTGCAACTATTTTAACTCTTATTGTTGTTCCCGTTCTCTATTCGATTCTATTTAGAGTAACTTTTAAAGGGTATAAATTAAGTTAAAGAGAGTTTTTCTCTTTTTAATTTATGCTTTAAATTTAAATATGTTATAGTTTTTTAAAATCAAATAGGATATTTAAATGAAAAAACTACTAATTGCTCCATTTTTAATCTCATCAATTTTTGCTATCGATTCTTTAGTTACTGCAAAACTCTCAAAAGATTTAAACACTGCATTTGTAAAAGATATAGAGTACAAAATAAATTTAGAAAAGGGGTGGAATCTTGTAGGTTTAGCTGGATACAAAGCCTATTCATTAAATGATTTGTTTGGAAATTCTGATTTAGTAAATAAGATATTTGTTTACGATTCTAAAACAGAAATTTGGCAGAGTTTTAAGCCAAATGATTTAAAATCGAGTATCAAAATGATTTTGCCTACTATGAGTTACTGGATTGATGCAAAAGTTCCATTTACAGTAGCTTTTAAATCAAATATTCCATCAAATAGAGAAGTTTACGAAAAAGCTGGAGTCTATATCACAGCTGAGGATAAAGCAGTACCAATAACTGTAAATCCTATAAGTGGATATAACAATATTTTTGATGAGAATAGTTCTGTAAAAGATTCTCTTTTAGAAGATATGGGAGTTATGGATTGGGATAGTTTAGATACAAGTAGCTATAACAGCGATGAGTGGAGTAATAATATAGTTTTTAATATAGATTTTTTCGATGGTGTAGAGTATACAGATGATTTTGGAATCAAATACCAATTTACTCTAAGAGATGCTAAAGAGGGTAAAGCCTTAGCTATAAATGGAGATATTACAATTGATGGAAGTTTTGGAATTAATAATAGAGGTGCTTTAGAGATTAGACCACCTAAAGAGAACACAACGGATTCCAATGTTTTACACTTTAAGTTACTCAAAATTTTAGATAGTGAAGATGAGTTTAAATTAACTATTAAAAATGTTGAGTTAAACAAAACAAGCATATGGAGATTAAGCTCTATCTACAATAAAAAAGAGCAGATTTGGAGTAGTCAAAATCATTTTTTTGATAAAAATAGCTCTATTGAAAATTTAGATAGCATCACATGGGATAGCGATTTATCACAAATTGTTGAGCATGTAGATAATATAAAGAGTGAGAACAATATCAGTAAATCTCTACCATCTTCTATTAATTTTAAATCATTAAGTGGTGGAAGCTTTATAATGGGAGGTGGCAATATTGATTCAGATTCGCCTGAAGTTAGCGTTACTCTCTCGCCCTTTGAGATTTCAGAAAAAGAGATTACAAATGAGCAGTATATAGAGTTTTTAAATGCAAGTTTTAGCGATGGCTGGATAAGAGTTGAGAAGCAGAATATAGCTGACCCGTGTGGCATCTCTAGCGAAAATGTTGTAGTAGGAGCTGATAAATCACCAAATGAGGGTGAGATTTTTATTCAACTAGCTGAGAGTGGAGGCTGTACAAGCAGTGGTGAAGCTGAGAGTATAGAGAATAGAAGTTATATCTCATTTAATAGCGATACAAATCTATTTGAGCTTTTAGATTCTACAAAAGCCTCATACCCTGTCAATTGGATTAAGTGGTACGGAGCTTACGCTTTTGCTAAATATTATGAAATCTCTCTGCCGACTGAAGCACAGTGGGAATACTCTGCAAAAGGTGGAGAAAACTTAAACTATGCAACAAGTGATGGAGAGTTAAGTAGTGAAAAGGCAAATTATAACGGTGATTTGCCAAATATACATAATCCCGATGGATACTCTTTTGAGACAGGCTCTTACGCACCAAACCCTTTTGGACTTTATGATATGAGTGGAAATCTATGGGAGTGGTGTTTAGATTATTATAGCGATTCTTTTTATAGCGATGGAGCTACCAATCCAGTTAATGAAATAGCCTTAAATGAGGAGAAAAGAGTCCTTAGAGGAGGCTCTTGGAACTATCATGCCACAACGCTTCTAACTTATGCTAGAAAATCAGATTTACCTAGCAGAGGAAATAATCACTTTGGTTTTAGAGTGGTTAGAAATAAGTAGAGTAAAAAGGCATATAACTTGCATTATCTTTATAAAATAAAAAGGGATATTTAATGCAAGTTATATTTTATGAAAAAGTTGGTTGTGCTGGAAATAAAAAACAGAAAAAGCTTTTAAAAAAGAGTGGTTATAGAGTGATTGAGCGAGATTTATTAAGTACAAATTGGAAAAAAGAGTCCCTAAGAGCTTTTATGGGAAGTGTTAAAAAATCATTTAATGAGTTTGCACCAGATATTAAAAATAGAAAAATAGATATAGAGGCACTCTCTGAAAATGAGGCTTTAGAGCTTATGATAAAAAATCCAATTTTAATAAAGAGACCTTTAGTTATTTTTGATGGAAAAAAGTTTTGTGGATTTGATGCTGTAAGCAAGTATTTAAAATTAGAGAAAAACACTCTATCGACTTGTCAAGCAAAAGTGGGCAGTTGTAGTCAAGATTTTTTAAAAGCGTGGCTTAGTGCAAAAAAGTTCGATGAGAATAACTTAAATCTCAAGTATAAAAATGGCGATACACCATTAATTGTTGCATCAAGAGAGGGAAATAGTGAAGTTGTAAAAGAGTTGATAAAATTAGGTGCAGATGTAAATATTTTAAACAACGATAGTAACGGAGCTATTTGGGCGAGTTGTTTTGCAAATTCGCTTGAAGTTTTATCGCTATTGATAAATGCCAATGCAGATATAAATAATCAAAATGTAAATGGAGCAACAGCTCTTATCTATGCAAGTTCAAGTAAAAAAGAGAGAGTTGTAGAGCTTTTATTAAAAAGTGGAGCTAATAGAGATTTAGAGACATTAGATGGATTTAAAGCACTAGAGTTAGCAACTACAAAAAAAATTATGAATATGTTAAGGAGTTAGATTTGAGCTATCATGAAGCGACAATTCACGATAGAGAGAAATTAAAAAGTGAGCAGTTTTTTATAGATTGGAACTCTCAACCAAGTGGCTTTAAAGAGTATCCAAAATTTTTTAGAAGATTTAAAATAGAAAATCTAAAAGATAGCGATTTTTATAGATATTTTGGCTCAATAAATCATGAAATAAATTATGGAGCTACAAAATATACTCTAAGGTATATTCCATCAGCTGGAGCTCTCTATCCTAGTGAGTTATACTTTCAGATAAGAGACGACAGTGTTTTAAATGATGGAATTTACCATTTTGAGCCAAAAAGTAACTCTTTGGTATCTATTTATGCTTTAAGTGATGATGGAGTTGAGCCATTTTTAAATTTACCAAAAGTTAAAGGTATAGTTTTTTTAGTTAGTAGTAACTACTTTAGAAGTAGTTGGAAATATAGATTTAGAAGTTTTCGTTACTGCTTGTTAGATGCGGGTCATCAGATTTGTGCAGTTGATTTTAGCTCAAAACTCTACAATAGAGAGTTTAAATATTTATTTGATTTTGATAAAGAGAGGCTAAATCTAACTTTTGGATTCTTTAAAACAGAGTTTTTTTTAGTAGCTGGTTACTCTGGAGAGCTTGAAGAGACTAAAGTAAAACCTTTAAGAGAGAATCTACCAACAGTTTTGGCAACGGATTACTTTATCGAAAAGCCAGAAATTTATCTAGCTTATCAAAAGACACTAGAGCCAAAATCTGATAAAAACAGCTCTTTAGTAACTAAAAATAGTATAGACAAAATAAAACTAAAAAATGCGATTGAGACTCGACGCTCTATTAGAGCTTTTTATAAAAAGAGTATTTCAAAAGAGGCTTTTTATAAAATTTTTGAGAGAGTTAAACTATCTTTAGATTCTGATTTGATTGAAGAGATAGATATTTTTACAATTATTCATAGAGTAGATGGTTTAGAGAGTGGAATTTATGAAAATGGAGAGTTAAAAAGAGAGGGTGATTTTAGAGCTAAAGCTAAATCATTAGCTTTAGAGCAAGATTTAGCAAGTGATTGTTCTGCTCTTTTTATCTTCACATCAAAAGCTAAAAACTATCAAGTGGGAACTATTTTAGCTGGTGTTTTAGGACATAAACTATATATCTACTCAAATTATGAAGATATTTTTTGTTCAGGAATAGGGGCTTATTATGATAGGGAAACGCAAGAGTTTTTAGAGACAAAAGAGGATATTTTATACTTTGTAGCTATTGGAATCTAAGGGTAGCGATAGTAAAAAATATTTGATCCAGCTTTCTGTTTCTCCTCTAAAAATGCCTCAAATATCTTTTTTGAGTATCTATTTTTATATTTTTTAGTATTTGAGTGGTATCTTGCTATCGTATCGGCTGATATTCCGTGCTTTTTTATCAATTTTTCGATTATTTGACAAGCTCTTTCCATACTTTTTTTATTGCTAAAGTACTCATCATAGCCCATTTTATGAAATTTAAAATTGAGTTGGAATGAGCCTAAATCGACATTTACAATTCCTAACTTCTCAACCTCTCTTAATAGAAATTCACAATTTACCAAATCTTTACAATCTAAACTTCGGCTATCAATCCAGTTTAGATTTAGTTTTTTTAACTTCTCTTTTGCCAATTTTCTATCTGATTTTGAGTTAAATGATATTAAATAGGGGTAAGATATTTCTCTAAGAGGGTGTCTCTCTACTTTCTGAATAGCATATAAGATAGAGTAATCTAGTGAGCAATTTGCAAAAAGCGATAGTTTCATTATGTGAGCAAATATAAAAAGTATGACTAGCTTAAACATAAATTCCTCTCTATTTTTCTATATATGAGGGATATTATAGCCTAAAAGAGTTATGAGTTATTTTATTATTTACAACTGAAACTCATTTTATAAACTCTTAAAGTTAAAAACTATTTAATCTCTAATTGTTATAAATATAAATTATTTTATAGTTTATATTTAGTTATAAAATACTCTATATCGCTACTCTATTAAACTCTCTCATCACTTTCAATATATTCGAGTGTTTCATTTACACTCTGTTTTAGCTCACTTCCCATTTTCAAATACTCTTTTGGATATTCATCTTTTAGTACAACCATCAAAGCGTAATAGATAGGTTTATAGACCTCTTTTAATCTATTTGATACCTGAAAAAGCTCATTTACTGATTTGTATTTTTTATTTATTAAAAGTATTAGTAGAAAAGCTTCTATAGCTTTATAGTCTTTTTCATAATCTATGTCTATTAAAATATCTTTTATCTTTTCAATACTCTCTAAATACTCTTTTTCTCTTTTTTGTTCTAAATAAAAAATAACAATTTTAAACAGAGTATTTATATTTCCATTTGCAATAGCTAACTTATAGTATTTTTCAGCCTTTTCATAGTTTTTAAATTCATATTCATATAAAAGAGCTAAATTACTCATAGCATCTATATTTTCATTTTCAATAGCTAATTTATAGTATTCTTTGGCTTTTATATAGTTTTTGAACTTTTTTTCATATAAAATAGCTAAATTATTCATAGCATTTGTATTTCCATTATCAATAGCTAGTTTATAGTATTTTTCAGCCTCTTTGTAGTTTTCTGTTTTGTCGTATGAAATAGCTAAATGATTCATAGCATCTATATTTCCATTATTAATAGCTAATTTATAGTATTTTTCAGCCTCTTTGTAGTTTTCTGTTTTGTTATATAAAAAAGCTAAAATGAATAAAATTTCTGAATTATTACTTTTTTCTAATTTAAGAAATAATTTAATAGCTAAATTAAAATTATTTTTTTCATAAGCTTCTGTTGCTTTGTTAAAAATGTCTATATTTGATTTTGATAGTTTTTTATCGATTTGAGTGTCAAACTGTTTTAAGTGGTTTTTACTCTCTTCTATAAACTCATGTTGAAGGTGAAAATCTTTTATAAGAGGTGCTAGAGCTTCAGTCATATAGAAGCCACCTTTTGGGTGCAGGGTACCATCTTTTGCACACTCGATATGTCTTTTGACTCTTCTCTCTATCTCTTCAGGTGAACACCACTCTTGCAGAAATTTAACCAGCCACTTAACTTGATTTTTCTGTTTTTTACGACCATATCGCATAAGATACCAGATATTTAAAAATCGCTCCTTTATGAAGTAGATTTTATTCTTTTTATCTACTAATTTAGAGATAATAAAACTATTTTTCTCTAAAAACTTCAATTGTGCCGAGACTTTTTTACTATCAAATCCTCTGTTTTTCAAAGCCTCTACTATCTCCCTAGAGCCTATACCGTCCCAATTCATAGCCATAGCATCAACAATTGCCTGTTGCTGTTTTGGTAAATCGTCCATTCGATGCTTATAAAGTGGCGTTACTCTATCTAGTATCATCTCCAAATCTTCAAATATAGAGGCACTCTCATCTAAAAATATCTCAAAAAGTAAAACTATGGTTCGAGGGATTCCTCCCGTTAACTGTCTGATAACTTCCACTCTCTCAGGTTCATTTTTTAATATTTTATCGATTGTCTCTTTTGAAGATTCATCACTTGCCAACTGTTTTAATAATCTATCTGTCTCACTTTTATCTAAACCATCTAACTCTATCTTTTTAAACTTCTCAAAAAAATTCTCAATATACTCTAACTCTTTTGATGTTGAAGTGATAAATAGAGTAGATTTTGATTCAGTAAATATTCTTTTTAACTGCTCTAACTCCTTTGGTGTAAATCTATCCAAAATATCACCAAAATTATCTATAAATAGAATCAATCGTTTTTGATTTTTTTGAAGATAACTCTCAACTAGAGGGTAAGCTTTTTCAGAGTAGTTTTCATCTTCAGAAATCTCTTCAAGTTTTTCGCTTAAATCCTCAAAACCCTCTACCTCTTCAATATCTTCTGCGATAGATTCCCAAAGGCGACATAAATCAAATATATTGTACTGCTCTTCAGCGAATTGAACTGTGATAAACTCTGGATTTGATTCTATTTCGTATTTAACTCTAAGCATTAGAGAGGTTTTCCCCACTCCTCTTTGCCCCTCTATCAAAAAGTGGCTAACTTGAGAATCTAAAGCTTTTATCTCTTTTACTATATCTTTAAACTCCTCTTCTCTAATGATGAAGTTCTCTATAAGCTCATTTTTACTCTGATTTGCAGGGTTGTATATATGAGAGATTCTTTGATTTTGCATTTGTACCTCAAATCTTTGATTTTTAAAATATATAGTTTTGAATAAGACTCCATAGAGTAACTAAAGTTATTATTAAAGCTATTAGTGACTTTAAAAGCTCCGTGGAGGCTAAAACTATCTCATTTGTATGTTGTAAAAATTGTAACATAATATCTCCTAAGTTTTTATTTAACAAAAATTAATTTGTGAAATTGTTAAATATTATTATATCTCACAAAATAAAATTTGTCAAGTTTTGGCTATAAAAATTTTGTTAAAATAGTAATATTGCTTATAGATAGAAAATTTATAACTTTTTGTGGTAGAATTGATAAAAAATTATTTAATAAAAGAGTAGTATGGGTGGTAAATTATATATCGTCTCAAGTGGACCAGCATCACAAGAGTTGATGACACAAGAGGCACTAAATGCAATTGATGAATCGAATCTAATAGTAGCTTATACAAGATATGCTAAAGATTTAAAACATCTATTTAGTGATAAAGAGTTGATAACTTCAGGAATGACAAAAGAGATAGAACGATGTAAAATCGCTATCGATAGAGCTGTTGGAGGCGATACCGTCTCTTTAATCTCAAATGGTGATGTAAATGTCTTTGCAATGGCTTCGCTTGTAGTTGAGTTAGTTGATGAGTTAGAGCTTTGGGATAAATTAGAGGTGCAATCAATCGCTGGTGTGACATCGATGTTAAGTGCTGCAAGTAAGTGTGGGGCTCCGATTTCACAAGATTTTGCGATTATTTCACTCTCAGATAGATTAACCGATATTGAAGTTATCAAAAAGAGAGTTGTAAATGCGATAGATGCTGATTTTGTAGTTGGTATCTACAATCCTCTCTCAAAGAGCCGAAAAAAGCCATATATTATGTTTTTGGACGCACTTAAAAATAAAAAAGAGTCAACTCCAGTTATAATCGCATCAAACTTAACAAGAGAGAATGAAAAATTGACTATAACAGATGTTAAAGAGTTGATTAAGGCAGGAGTTGAGAATCCTATTATATCGATGTCAACTCTTATTATTGTTGGAAATGATTCAACAAGATTAACAAAAAATCAAAAAGTATTAACTCCTAGAGGGTACTTAAAAAAATATAATTTAGAAGGGGATAAAAAATGAATAATGATGAGATAAAAAACCTTTTTACAAAGTTTGAGCCAAAAAGTGGAGAGAAAATTAGAGATTTAGAGCATAAAGATAAACTTTTAGTCTTAGCAAGTGTCTATTTAACTCAAATAGAGAGAGCAAAAAGCAATCCTGAAGCGATTAAAGAGCTTGAAAATCTAGGAAAAACGATTCTGTTAAACTACGATATAGAGGCTATAAAAGAGGTTGTTAGCGAGTTTGGAGTATTGAAATAAGATGGGCGAGGTATCGATTTTTGAAGATAAAAAATCTCCAATTTTCTATAATACAAATCTCTTAGATAGACTCTTTAGAAAAGATAAAATAGAGCAGTTTGAGAAGCTAAAGAGGCAAGTGAGAGTGATAGAGAATGAGTTTTTTGAGCTTAAAGAGGAGTTGGAAAAGAGAGAAAACCAACTCTTTCGAGAGCAAAGAGATGAGAAAAAAGAGAGTATAAAAGGGCTTGATAGCGTTATTGAAAAGCTCAAAAGGGAGATAGATGAACTTAAAACAGGCGATAAGTGAGCTTGAGAACTACAAAAGAGATTTACTCGAGCGAATAGAGTTGACTAAAAACTCAAAAGTAGAGCAGAAAAATCCATTAGATTTGATAATAGAGGCTAAAAATAGAGAGATAGAAGAGTTAAAAAAAGAGTTTGAAAAATTAAAAGGATAAATATTGGTAAAAATTTCAATAGATAGAGGGGGAACTTTCACAGATATATATGCTAAGTATGAGGATAAAATCTACATAAAAAAACTTCTCTCAAATGACCCAAACAATTACGACGATGCTCCAAGAGAGGGAATTCGATTGGTTCTTGAGGAGATATTTTTTAAAGAGCTAGATTCTAAGAGTGTAGATGAGGATAGTATCGATTGGATTAGAATGGGAACGACAGTGGCTACAAATGCACTCTTAGAGAAAAAAGGGGCTAAAACTCTATTTTTGACAACAAAAGGGTTTGCCGATTCGCTTGAGATTGGTTATCAAAACCGAGCCGATATTTTTGATTTAAATATTAAAAAACCAAAACAGCTATACGATAGAGTTATAGAGATAGATGCTAGAGTTATTCCAAAGGGTGACGCATTTGAGGTTATAAAAGAGATAGATAGAAAATCTTTGCATAAAGTGCTACTAAGAGCAAAAAAAGATGGTTTTGATTCGATAGCTATCTGCTTTATGCACTCATATGGTTACCAAAGACATGAATTAATTGCTAAAGAGATAGCTAAAGCGATAGGTTTTTCTCAAATATCAGTCTCTAGTGAAATTTTACCAATTGTAAAGTTTGTAAATCGAGCTTCAAGCTCTGTAATAGATGCCTATTTAACGCCACATATAAAAGAGTATATCGATTCATTTAAGGGTGGATTTAAAGATAACTTAGAGAGTAAAAAGCTCCTATTTATGCAGTCAAACGGTGGGCTTTGTGATGCTGAAAAGTTCTCGGGAGCAAACTCTATTTTATCAGGCCCTGCTGGTGGAGTGGTTGGATACTCATCAATCTATAAAAACAAGCCAATAATCGGTTTTGATATGGGTGGAACGAGTACAGATGTCTCAAGATATGATGGAGAGTTTGAGCTATCTTTTGAGAATGAGATAGATGGAATTAAAAACTCTTCGCCCCAAATGCAGATATTAACCGTCGCATCAGGTGGAGGCTCAAGACTATTTTATAAAAACTCTATGTTTGTAGTTGGACCTGAGAGTAGTTCAGCTCACCCCGGGCCAATCTGCTATAAAAAGGGTGGTTATTTAAGTATTACAGATGCAAATTTAGTTTTAAATAGAGTTTTACCTAACTACTTTCCAAAAATATTTGGAGCAAATCAAGATGAAGCTCTCGATAGAGATGCTAGTTTTAGAGCTTTTGAAGAGCTTCGAGATAGTATAAATATAGATTATGAAACTAAGGGTTTAAAGCCTCTTAGCTTAGAAGAGGTGGCACTAGGGTTTATCAAAGTGGCAAATGAGAATATGATAAAACCTATAAAAGAGCTATCAGCTCTAAAAGGGTTTGATATAAAAGAGCATATTTTAGCCTCTTTTGGTGGTGCAGGGGCTCAACACGCCTGTTCTATCGCTAAATCTTTAGGAATAGAGGAGATTTTTATCCATCGCTACTCTGGAATCCTCTCAGCTTTTGGAATGAGCGTTGCTGATATTATCAAAGATTATCGAAAACCTGTAAATTTAAAGCTCAATAAAAAGAGTTTGAAAATTGTAAATAGTAAATTTAAAAAGTTGATTCATAACTTTAAAGAAGATGGTATAAAACAGAGTTTTGATAAGTATCTACTTTTGAGATATAAAGGTACTAACAATAGCTTTTTAGTTAAAGAGCCGATAGATTCTAACTACAAAAGAGTTTTTAAAGAGATACATTTTAAGACTTTTGGATTCGATTTTGATGATAAAGTGATAGATATTGATGAGATGATTTTGAAAATAACTACAAAAGAGGAGAGAGTAAGAAGAGAGCTTATTCAAAAATCAAAAGCTACCCCAGAGCCGATAGAGACGATTAAGTGCTATTTTGAAAATGGCTATTTAGATACTAAAGTTTACAACCTCTCACTCCTTTATGCCGGAGATGTTATCGATGCTCCAGCGATTATTATAAATGATACTTCAACTATCTTGATAGAGCCAAACTCTAAAGCAAAAATTAATGAGTATGGAGATGTGAAAATAGTGATAAATCATCTCGATTCAAATCTATTAAAGAGTGGATTAAATCCTGTAAATTTAGCACTTTTTAATAATCTATTTAGCTCAATTGCCGAGCAGATGGGGCGAGTGCTTCAGCGAACGGCAATCTCTACCAATATTAAAGAGAGATTGGACTTCTCATGTGCCTTATTTGATGAGGGTGGAAATTTAGTTGCAAACGCTCCACACATTCCTGTGCATTTAGGCTCAATCTCACAAAGTGTAAAGTATATAATCAAAAAATATGGAGATAGAATCTCAAAAGGTGATGTTTTTATTACAAACTCTCCATTTGAGGGTGGCTCACATCTGCCTGATATTACAGTTATTACCCCCTATGTTGAAAACTCAAAAGTGCAGTTTTTTGTAGCTTCAAGAGCTCATCATGCCGATATAGGTGGAATTACCCCTGGTTCGATGCCTAGCTTTTCAACCTCTATCGATGAAGAGGGAGCTTTGCTAAAGGCTTTTAAAGTTGTAAAAAATGGCAATTTTCAAGAGATGAAACTGATTAATATTTTAAATAGAGCTAAAGCTAGAGAGATATCAAATAATATAAGTGATATTCATGCTCAAATATCAGCCAATAATAGAGGGATTTTGCTTCTGCATGAGATGATTGGAAAATATACGCTAGATAGTGTTAAAAGCTATATGCAGTATATTCAAGATGTGAGCGAATCGAGAGTTAGAGAGTTTTTTAAATCACTCGAAGTTGAAAAGCTAAAGGCAAAAGATTATCTGGATAATGGAAGCAGAATCGCTTTAAAGATTTTAATTGATGAAAATGGTGAGGCTATATTTGATTTTAGCAAATCTGCAAAACAGAACTATTTTAATCAAAATGCCCCAAAATCGATAACTTACTCAGCTGTGGTTTATGTTTTAAGAGCGTTGTTGAATGAGGATTTACCACTAAATGAGGGCTTTTTAAAACCGATTAAATTTATTTTTGGAAAAAGCTCTATCTTAAATCCTGATGAGAATTTAGCAGTAGTTGGTGGAAATGTAACAACTTCTCAAAGGGTTGTTGATGTGCTTCTCCAAGCGTTTGGAATCTGTGCAGATTCTGGTGGTTGTATGAATAATTTGAGTTTTGGAAATAAAAATTTTGGATATTACGAGACAATAGCTGGAGGCTCTGGAGCTACTGCTACTAGCGATGGTGCAAGTGGAGTTCATACACATATGACAAATACAAGAATAACAGATAGTGAGATTTTTGAGAGACGGTTTCCTGTTATTTTGAGAGAGTTCTCTATAAGCAAAGGCTCAGGTGGAAAAGGAAAATTTAGAGGTGGCGATGGAGTGATTCGAGAGATAGAGTTTTTAGATGAGGTTAGCTTAAATCTACTTACAGAGAGGCGTTCAATCGCTCCAAATGGTGCTTTTGGTGGCTCTAGTGGAGCTAGAGGGGAGAATCTATTAATTCGAGATGGAGTTACTTTAAATGTAGGCTCAAAAGCGAATCTAAAACTAAAAAAGAGAGATAGAGTAAAGATAAAAACACCAGCTGGTGGTGGATTTGGTTCTTAATTATAATAAAAGGTAAAAGTATGAAATATAGAGTATCGATTCTTGCATCGCTTCTGTTATCAATGCCTCTTTTAGCAGATAGCATCGCTTTAAGTAGTGGTTGGCAACTAAAAGGGAGTGAGAGAGGTTTTGCTTCGGTTGAGAGTTTTTCAAAAGAGTGTATAGAATCTGTTTTTACTTTTGATGATAAAAATAAAGATTGGAAAGCCTACTCTAAAGAGAGTATAAATTTGCCTTCTATTAAAGATATTAAGCCTCAATCGGGTTTTTGGGTAAAAGCTAACTCTGATAACTGCGTGGTAGATGATGATTCAGATGTAGCGATAGCAGATAAATTTAATTTAAAGAGTGGTTGGCAGATTTTAGGAACTAGTAGCGATATAGATTCAATAAATATCTTTAATCAAAGTTGTGTAGATTCTATCTTTGCTTACGACTCATCTTGGAGTAGCTACTCTCCAAATACTACAACAAACTCTTTAGAAAATATTCCTAAAAATAGTGGGTTTTGGATAAAGGCTAATGCAGAGTGTGATATAGAAAAGAGTTCAACATCTACGGAGGTAGTAGCTGATAATAACGATACTATCGATGATACTTCAAGTGTAGTTGTAGATGTAAACTCTACCGATTTTCAAATCACAAGTAGAGCATTAAAAAGTGGGAACACTTTTCCTTTTAGTTACTCTTGTGATGGATTGAATTTAGACGGCGAGAGTGGTGGATTATCACCCAATATTGTTTTTAAAAATACTCCTAATGATGCAAAATCGTTAACTCTTACAATGCATATCTTAAAAGGTGAGGGCGATAAACAAGAGCTTGAAGTGCTTTGGATTGTCTATAATATTCCAGCAACAACACTTGAGCTTGAAGAATCAAATATAGATAGTGTCTCTGCTGGTACTCTAGGGCTTTCTCATCAAGATAGATTTGAGTATTTTCCACCTTGCTCAAAATCTCCAAACTATAATGAGTATACAGTTACAGCTTATGCACTCTCAAGTGATTTAGATATTGCTCAAAGTGATGCTACATTTGCAAATATTATAGAGAGAGCTAATGAAAAAGTTATCGATAAAACTACATTAATTGTTAATAAAGTTAGATACAATCCAAATGATGAGGAGCAATTATTTGTTCCAAAGAGTGTGCCTACAACTTGCGAGAGTAAATCTGTGGGGTTTAATAGTTATGATTCAACAGCTGTAATTTGTGATGAAGCTAATAATAAAATGAGTATTGTTAGTAAAACAGGTATTCCAGAGCGTTCAAATTTAGATGGAGATAAACTAAATGTAGGAACAGAGGCGTGGATTGGAAGAGTAGCAATCGATAGAGAGAGTAGTTGGTCATTTCCAATAGAGCCAACATATCTGCCTGAGCCTAGTAATAATATTAATATTCACCACCCAATTGGAATAACAACAGATGGGATTCCTATAATTCACTACGCTAAAGAGAGTGAACCTGATGAAATTTCAGATTTAAGTAAAGATTATAGCGATAGAGATACCGTTTTATTAGGTGAGATTGACCAGTGTGGTGGACACGCTGGAAATGGTGAGGATTACCACTACCACTACGCACCGCTCTGTATGATGGATACTCACGACCCATCAGAACCTCTTGCATATATGTTTGATGGACTACCACTATATTTTGGTCAAGCTGGTGGAACTGTTACAGAAGCTGGTGGAAAAACTAGTGTAAATTATGGAGCTGGTAGATACTCTAGCTTAGATTTTAGACCTAGTGATGTAAAAGATGGAACAAATCCACTTGATGAGTGTAACGCTTATGATTTAAATGGTGATGGGGCAACATCTGGTTATGTCTACTACACTACAAAAGAGCCTCCATATACGATTGGCTGTTTTAGAGCTGAAGCGAACCAAGAGAGTTCAGTTGCAAATCCTGTTAAGTGGGAAGTTGAGAGAGATATAAGTTTTAGTGGAGCTGATGTAACGCTAACAGATTATTACACTTTAGAGTTTGATTTTAAAACATGGTTTGCAGTTGAGATAACACCACAAAATGGAAATAAAAACATAGCAGAGGGTAAAAAAGCTCTGGTTTTATATAGAAAACTTACAAGTGATGAAGAGGGTTATCAAGAGAGTTTAGCTTGTTGGCAATTTAGATATAGATTAGATAGTAGTGATACTACTGGAGCGAATGATACTACGGCAACTCACTGTAGAGAGCAGTAGTTTTGAGAGCTATTCTTTTTATATCTTTAATACTCTCCTCTCTCTTTTCTCATGGAATTGATATGAGTAGAGCCTATATCACTCTCAGAAGTGAAAATCATCTATCTATGAGATTGAATCTTGATTTATTAGAGTTGTTAGAGGGTATCTATAAGAGCAAAAAGAGAGTTTTTGATTTTAACTCTTTTGCAAATCTGAGTGATGATAAATTAAAATTAGAGTTTGAGGCTATAAAGTCAAAAATCCAAGAGATAGATATAAAAGTAGATAATATATCTCTAAAATCACCCTATTTTCGTTTTGCTAAATTTAATAATTTTAAAAAGAGAGTAAAGCGAGAGTTTATGAATCGAGTTTTAGATAAACACTCTAAAAAAGAGCATAAAGCATCTATTGAAAATATAACTATTTTAGATGGGTTTATTCCAAAAAATGGTAAAACTAAAGTTTTAAGTATCAATTTTCCAAAGGAGTTTGGCAATATTTTAGTTACTTTTGCAAAACCAAAAACTAAAGTAATAAAACCTGATGAAAATAGTTCTAAATATCAACTACTCTTTGATTAAATTAACTACTTCTACTACTATCCAATTCGATTAGGTAGTAGATTCTTATTCAAACTCAAAATATACCTATAATTTATTAAATACTCTTCGAAAGTAGTTCGTTATTATCTCACATAAAAATACTCCTTATAGTTTTTAAACTATATTTATACTTAATTTTTTTAAAAACAACTCTGTTTTGTAATATTTTTACAACTTTTAAAAAGCTTGACCTTCGTCAAGGAAATTGATTATCGTTAGTGATATGATATGTGATATTACAAAACGAAGGGGCTAAGATGTCACTTGATAGAAGGGAATTTTTAAAAACTTCAGCTGCTGTCGCTGCTGCTGGAGCTATGGGGATAGGTGTTTCTGCAAATGCTAAAGAGGAAGCTAGTAAAGCAGAGGTTGATTGGAAATGGGATAAGGCAGCTTGTAGATTCTGTGGTACGGGCTGTGGAATAATGCTTGCTACAAAAGATGACAAAATTGTTGCTGTAAAGGGTGACCCATTAGCACCAGTTAATAGAGGCTTGAACTGTATTAAGGGTTATTTTAACGCAAAAATTATGTATGGTGAAGATAGATTAACAGAGCCTTTGATGAGAGTCGATAGCAAAGGTAATTTTGATAAAAATGGTAAATTTGCTCCTATTAGTTGGAAGAGAGCTTTTGATGAGATGGAAGCACAATTTAAAAAATCTTACAATGAGTTAGGGCCAGAGGGTGTTGGTGTATTTGCTTCAGGGCAGTATACAATCCAAGAGGGTTACGCTATGGCTAAACTTATGAAAGCTGGATTCAGAACAAATAATATTGACCCAAATGCAAGACACTGTATGGCAAGTGCTGTTGCTGGATTTATTCAAACATTTGGAATCGATGAACCAGCTGGGTGTTATGATGATATTGAGCTTACTGATACGGTTGTAAGTTGGGGGGCAAACATGGCTGAGATGCACCCGATTTTATGGTCAAGAGTAACAGATAGAAAGCTTACAAACCCTGATAAAGTAAAAGTTATCAATCTCTCAACTTATAGAAATAGAACTTCAGATTTAGCTGATATTGAAATTATTTTTAAACCAAATACAGATTTAGCTATCTGGAACTACATCGCTCACGAAATAGTTTATAATAGTCCAAAATCGATTGATAAAAAATTTGTTGAAGAGAATACTGTATTTGCTACAGGTTTTGTTGATATTGGATATGGGCTTAGAGAAGATGAAAAACACTCTAAATATAGAAAATCGGAACTCGATACTGCACTTAAGCAAAAAGAGAAAATTTTAACAGCTGATGAAGCTACGGCACTCTCATATCTAGGCTATAAAGAGGGCGATAAAGTTAAGATGACTAAGAGTAAAAAAGCTGGTGCTCACTGGATGATTACTTTTGATGAGTTTAAAAAAGCTCTAAAAGTTTATGACCTTGATTATGTTGCAAAAGTTGCAAAGGGTGATAGTGATGAATCACTTGAGAGTTTCAAGAAAAAATTAAAAGCATTAGCAGATTACTATATTGAAAAAGATAGAAAAGTTGTATCTTTCTGGACAATGGGAATGAATCAACATACTCGTGGTACTTGGGTAAATGAGCAGAGTTATATGGTGCATTTTCTACTTGGAAAACAGGCAATTCCAGGAAGTGGAGCATTTTCTTTAACAGGTCAGCCAAGTGCTTGTGGAACAGCTAGAGAAGTTGGAACTTTTTCACATAGATTACCAGCTGATATGGTTGTAAAAAATCCAAAACATAGAAAGTTTTCTGAAAAAATATGGAAAATACCAGAGGGGACTCTAAACCCAAAAGTTGGAAGCCATATTATGAAGATTATGAGAGATTTAGAAGATGGAAAAATCAAATTTGCTTGGGTAAATGTCTGTAATCCTTGGCAAGATAGTGCAAATGCAAACCACTGGATAAAAGCAGCTAGAGAGATGGATAATTTTATCGTTGTAAGTGATGGTTACCCTGGAATTAGTGCAAAAGTTGCAGATTTAATTCTACCTAGTGCAATGATTTATGAGAAGTGGGGAGCTTATGGAAATGCTGAGAGAAGAACACAGCACTGGAGACAGCAAGTAACACCTGTTGGCGATGCGATGTCTGATACTTGGCAATATTTAGAGTTTGCAAAGAGATTTACTCTAAAAGATGTTTGGGGTGAGCATAAATTATCAAATGGAACTGTTCTACCAGATGTACTTAAAGAGGCTAAAAAGATGGGTTACAAGCCTCAAGATAACCTATTTGATGTACTTTTTGCAAATAAAGAGGCTAAAAGTTATAAATATCCTGACCCAATTGCTGGAAGCTTTGGAAATAGTGAAGTTGAAGGCGATAAAAGAGCTGTTGTCGGAAGTGATGGAGAGGTATTTAAAGGTTATGGTTTCTTTGTTCAAAAATATCTTTGGGAAGAGTATAGAAAGTTTGGTGTAGGTCACGGACACGATTTAGCCGATTTTGATACTTACCATAAAGTTAGAGGTCTTAAATGGCCAGTTGTAAATGGTAAAGAGACACAGTGGAGATTTAACTCTAAGTATGATTTTTATGCTAAAGAGGAGGATAGAGGCGATTTCGCATTTTATGGAAAAGCACTTAAATCACTTCCAAAAGGGGATTTACACTCACCAAAAACAAAAGAGAAATTCTCTCTTAAAAACAGAGCTAAAATCTTCTTTAGACCATATATGGAGCCACCAGAAGTACCAAGTGATGAGTATCCATACTGGCTATGTACTGGTAGAGTTTTAGAGCATTGGCATAGTGGAACGATGACTATGAGAGTACCTGAGCTTTACAGAGCTGTTCCTGAGGCACTTTGTTATATTCACCCAAGTGATGCAAAAGGGTTAAAAGTGAAACAAGGTGAGCTTGTTTGGGTTGAGAGTAGAAGAGGGAAAGTAAAAGCTAGAATCGATATGAGAGGTAGAAATAGAACACCAAAAGGTTTAATCTATGTACCTTGGTTTGATGAGAGGGTTTTAATTAATAAAGTCTGTCTTGATGCAACTTGTCCTATCTCAAAACAGACAGATTTTAAAAAGTGTGCTGTTAAGGTCTATAAAGCTTAAGTTATGGATAGAAGAAGTTTTATTCTCTCACTTGCAAAAGGGGTAACTCTCTCATCTGTTGCTGGGATTATCTGGGGTGGATATATCTCAAATGCAAAAGCAAATGGAGTCTTTTTAAGACCCCCTTTTGCTCTAAATGAGAATGAATTTTTGCAAAAGTGTCTTCGATGTGGATTGTGTGTTGAGTCTTGCCCTTATGATACTTTGAAGTTGGCTAATTTTTTAGATGAGGCTACTTTAGGAACACCATTTTTTGAGCCGAGATTAACACCTTGTTATATGTGCGATGATGTTCCATGCTCTTTTGCTTGTCCATCGGGGGCATTAGATAGAGATTTGATAGATAAAAAAGATTTAACAATAGATGATTCTAAAATGGGAATTGCCTATGTAGATTCTATCTCTTGTATAGCTTTTTGGGGGATTCAGTGTGATGCTTGTCATAGAGCTTGTCCACTTATCGACAAGGCACTTATTTTAAAGTATGAGAGAAATGAGAGAACAGGAAAACATGCTCTTTTGATGCCAGTTGTGGATAGTGACTACTGCACTGGTTGTGGAAAGTGTGAAAATGCTTGTGTTACAAAAAAACCTGCAATTTTTGTTCTGCCTCCTAGCTTCAAAGGTGAGGTTAGTGATAGATATATCAAAGGTTGGGATTCACAAGATGATAAGAGGTTAGAGAATATCTCTAGTGAAGTGGAGACAAAAACGGGTATTACAACTAAGAGTGCGAGTGATTATTTAAATAGAGGGAGTTTATTAGATGAGTAATTTAATATATAGAAGAGTTGTACAGATTTTGATAATTGTCCTCTTTTTTATCTCTAATAACTATGCAATTGATATTTTAGTTGGAAATTTAAGTTTTTCAAAACTCTTAAACACAGTTCCACTCTCTGACCCATTTTTAGTTTTACAGATTCTCTTTAGTGGTTCGATTGTAGCTTTTGATGTAGTTTTAGGAGCTTTGATTGTCTCTCTCTTTTACGGTGTTTTTTTTGGTCGAGCTTTCTGCTCTTGGGTCTGCCCTATAAATATGGTTACAGATTTTAGTTCATTTTTGAGAAAAAAACTCTCTATAAAGACAGAGACTTTAGACAGAAGTATCAAATACTACACTCTAGGGCTTAGTTTAGTATTATCTATGATATTTGCTGTGAGTGCTTTTGAGATGATTAGCCCAATAGCGATTTTACATAGAAGTTTATCATTTGGGATTGGGTTTGGAATCACTTTTGTAGTTGCTATATTTTTATTAGATACTTTTTTATTTAAAGATGGCTGGTGTTCTAGCATCTGCCCTTTGGGAGCTTTTTACTCTCTACTTGGAAAAAAGGCTCTCTTTAGTGTCAGATATGATTTTGATAAGTGTTCAAAGTGTATGAAGTGTAAAGCTATCTGTCCACAAGAGAGTGTGCTTAAAAATATTGCCAAAAAGAGTGACTTTTTCGATTCAGATTGTACGCTCTGTGGTAGGTGTATAGATGTATGCTCAGATGATGCACTGAATTTTGATATTAGAAAAAATAAAGGATAAAAAATGAGATTTGTACTGTTAGCACTATTTGCTACTCTTTTTTTAAATGCAGATACAACAAATAATGATTTAGGTTATAGAAATCAATCTCTATATAATGAAAACTTAGCCACACCTGAAGTTAAATATAGAGATGAGATGGCAGGAACTAGCAAAAAGATTGAGAGAGCTTTTGATAATGCTCCCCCTATGATTTCTCACTCAACAGAGGGAATGTTGCCTATTGTAAAAGATAATAATATGTGTCTAGGGTGTCATATGCCATCAGTTGCTAAGATGATGGGTGCTACGGCACTTCCAAAATCGCACTTTACTAATCTTAGAACAGATAAATATTTAGGTGATGAAAATCTATATCAAGGTAGATTTAACTGTACACAGTGTCACGCTCCACAGATAAAATCTAAAGCGATAGTTAATAATAAGTTTGAGGGTGGATTTAGAGATAAAAATGGAAAGTTTTCATCTAACTTGATGGATAGTATCAATGAGGGTGCTGATATAAAATGATAGATTCTAAAAGGAGAGGTTTTTTTACCTCTTTTTCTAAACTCTTGAAAGATAAAGATGAAAAGAGATTAATAAGACCTCCATATAATGTAGATGTAAGTCTGTTTGATAGATGTTTAGAGTGTGAGGGCTTTTGTCTCGATGCTTGTGAAGAGAATATTATTGAGCTTTTAGATGGAAAACCTATTTTAAACTTTGTAAATTCGGGCTGTACCTATTGCAGAGAGTGTGCAGATGTTTGTGAGTTTAAAGTTTTAGATTTTGAGTTAGAGCTAGAGAGAGAGTTTTTAATAGAGGCTAAATTTAAGATAGATGATAGCTGTTTAGCAAAAAATGGAACAATCTGTTGCTCTTGTAGAGATGTTTGTGATGTAAGTGCTATAACTTTTGAAGGTATGTTTAATCCAAAAATAGAATCAAGTTGTATAAATTGTGGGTTTTGTTTTGGAATCTGTCCAACTAAATCGATAGAGGTTTCATGAGATTTTTTATAATTTTAACTATTTTTATAGAGCTGTTTGCTATCAAAAATGAATTAGAACTGAAGCTAGATTATATTGTGCTTGATAGTAAATATGTAGATGAGAAGCTATATATCTCAAATAATAGAGGTTCAATCGAGATTTTTAAAGATTTAAAATCGATTAAAAAGATAACTTTGCCATCAGTTGAGGATATTTATGAAGATACTAGAGTGCCTAAACTGTTTTCAATTGATGTTTTAAATGATTCTATTTTGATTTTAACAGAGGGTTCGTTTTATAGAGAGCTGTATCTATATAGAGATAATTTACTTAAAAAAGTTATAGATGATAGTGCAAGAGTTTTGATAAAAACTGTAAAGTTTTTAGAGCCAAATATTGCACTTTTAGCTCTTTATAGCTCTGAATTTATACTTTTTGATATTGAAAAAGAGAAAATTATCTCAAAGTTTAAAATAGGTGATTCAACACTATCAGATTTTATGATTTTAGATAGTGATAGATTGCTCTGCTCTTTTGAATCTGGCGAGATAGTTAAATATAGTATAAAAAACCGAAAAATAGAGCAGGTTTTTAAGGGTGCAAATAGAGATAATGTCTATAAAATAGATAGTAAAAATGGCAAAATCATAGGAGCTGGACAGGATAAAAGGTTAGCGATTTATGATTTAGATGGAAGTTATAAAGTGGTAGATAGTGGTTTTTTAATATACTTTTGTAGCTTTAGTAAAGATGGAAAAAAGATAGCTTTTAGTAAAAATGAGAATAGCGATATTGCTATTTTAGATTTGGAGAGCTTGAAGATAGAAGAGATTTTAAAAGCTGATAACTCCTCAATTGTAAATAGTGTGATTTTTTTAGATGATTTAAATATTTTAACAATTGATGATAATAAAATTTATAAATGGAGATTAAAATGAATATATCTAGTATAGCTGTTTTGACAAAGCCTGAAAGTTTTAAAGTAGTAGAGAGAGTTTTAGGGAGTGATAGCGATTTTGAAGTCTTTTTTAAAGATGAGGTTGGAAAGTTTGTTGTAGTTATTGAGGGTAGTATTGATGATGAGATACGAAAACTTACAAAGCTTCAAAATATAGAGGGTGTTATCTCTGCCGATATGGTTTATAGTTATGATGAGAATGAGCTAGATGAGGCTAAAGGGAAGTTTGATTTAAATATTGCAACAGATATGCTAAATGATGAGAATCTAAAAGCTGAAAATATTAAATATTTTGGAGATTTGAAAAAGAGATTTTGATAGTTAGAGTAGAAAACTACTTTAATATAATTTTAAATTCACTTCCATTTTTTATATTTTTAACTTCAATTTCTCCTCTCATTCTCTCTTCTATAATAATTTTTGACATATAAAGCCCAAGTCCTGTACTTTTTCGAATTTTTTGAGAGTAAAATTGGTTAAATATTTTATTTATCAAATCTTTATCTATTCCACCACCATTATCAATAATTTTTATCTCTATATTTTTTGAGTTTTGAATCATCTCTATATTAATTTGCGGATTTTTAATATTTCTCTCTATAAAAATATCTTTTGCATTTGTAAATATATTTAAAATAACTTGTATAAATTCGTTTTTATAGCCATAAGCTTTTGGATTTATATCTATTTCAAAAATTATTTTTATAAAATGTTTTTCTGTGAAAAAATTCATTAATTTAATAGATGTTAAAATTGTCTCTTTGATATAAAATTTTTCAGCTTTAGAATCAGTTGTATAAAAATTTCTAAAATCAGTTACAGTTTGTGACATATATTCAATCAGTTTTTGAGTATCTTGTGTAAATTTATTTAAAAAAATTTTATCTGGAGTATCATTATAGTGAAGTTTAACTTCTAGTTCAGCGATTTTAGCACCAATTCGAGAGAGGGGAGTTCTCCATTGATGTTCGATGTTGCATAGAGTTTTGCCAATAGTTGCAAACTTGGATTGAAGATGTAAAACTTCATCTTTTTTTCGCAATTTGCTTATAGCTTTAATTTTCTCCTCTTTTAAAATATTTACTCTGTAAGCTAAAATAAAAGAGAAAAGTATGATTTCTGTTAATGTACCTATTTGTAAAATATTAGAGAGAAAAAAGTTTGTAGGAATTATTTTTGTAATAAATAGCCCAGTTATTAGTAGAGAGATTAAAAATATTGACCAAGCAAATAAAAACACTTTTGCAACTTTAACTTTTGCTTTGATTGATGCAATGGCAACAATAAATACTAAAATAGCTATTATCATAATAGATATAGAGCGAAGTTTAATTTCAAGTATTAGGTCTATATATATAACTATAAACTCTAATGATGTATAGAACATATATATAAGTAAAATTTTATCTAAAATTTTTAAATTTTTTTTAGTCTCTAAAAGTTCTCTAATAAAACAGATTGCAAAAATAGTAGCAGAAATGCCAAAAATGAGGATTATATTTATATAGTTTTCAAAATAAAAATAGTTAGCTACAAATCCAGAGAAAAATAGATAATGTAGAGAAACAGCTCCTACATATAAAATATAATACAAATATACTTTTTCTCTAAGATATAGATATATAAAAAGATTATAGATAAATAAAACAGCCAAAATCGCTAAACTTCCACCAATAAAAGCGTTGTATTGTCCTATGAAAGAGATAATTTTACTCTCACTATCATAAAATGATGGAACTATAAATTTTGCACTTTTTGATTGGACTCTTATATATATATTTTTATTACTATTTGCTTTGATTGTTATTTTAAACAAAATATGATGAGTTTGCATCTCTCGTTGTTTAATTGGTGTTTTTATACCGTTTTTAGTCTCTTTGATAATATCTTCAATCTCATATAGATTTACAGATTCTAAAAATGGCATATTTATATGTAAAAATTTATTAATACTATAATTATAATTATTTTGAATATTAAACTTTATCCAAATACTTGACTCTGTTACACCAAAGTTTAAACTATCTCGTTTTGTAAATTTTGTATTTAAAATTTCATTTATAGTTAAGTTGGATTCTTTGTCTTCGTAGATTTCATAAGCATTTAGTTGGAAAAATATTAGTATTGTTAAAAGAAATATTTTCATATATTAGATTTATTTTTTAATTTAATAATAGCATTTATGAGCTTTGAAATCAAACTATTTAATTTTTAATAATAGTTAGTAATAAACATCTTAATAAATCAAGAAATTGATTCAAGTTCTAAAAAATTCGGTCTTTTAAGGAATCTTTTATAACTCTAGGAATATACTAAAAAGATACCACTACTTATTTTAACCATTATTCAAAGGAGCGAATTATGGAAACGAGTTTTAGACCCACTGAGCTTATGCAAAATATTGCAATTGGTACGATGAAAAAATCTTTAAATGTACAGAAACAGAGCGTTTTATCATCACTCGAAACTTTACAAAGTTCAAATCAAGAGAGTGTAAAAGCTTTAGTTGTACAGACAGAGAATAAAGGTGCTACTCTTGATTTAACGGCTTAAAAGCTACTTTCTCCATCTTCTTTTTTAATCTATATTTAATCTATAACCAACATCTATAAGTGTTTCAATTTGATTTTCAGGCAGTTTTTTACGAATCTTCATAACTAAAGAGCGAATACTATCAACACTAGCAATATCGTGCCAAACATAGCTTTGAATCTCTTCAAAAGAGACAACTTTATTTAAGTTTTTGATAAATAGATTTAATAAAAGTCTCTCTTTTTTTGTCAATTTTATAGATTCATTTTTAAAAAATAGCTCTCTTGTATGGATATTATACTCTGTGTTTTCACTTAGTAAAATAGTTTCACCCTCTAAGTTACAGAGTTTTTCAATTTTAAGCTCAAGCTCATCTATATAAAATGGCTTTTTAATATAATCATCACAACCTAAGTTATAAGCTCCCTTTATCGATTCAAGCTCAACACTAGAGCTAATAATCAAAACGGGAATATTTGGATAGGAGTCTTTTACATATTTAAGTACGCTTAAACCATCAATTGATGGGACATTTATATCCAAAACAAAGCAGTCATAACCTCTATCGATACTATTTAGTGCCTCTTGACCATCTAAAAAGCTATCGATTGTAAAATTTTTAGATTTAAATCGTTTAACAATTGTATTGTTTAGTCGTCTGTTATCTTCTAGTAGTAGTATTTTCATCTTATACTCTTTTCGATATTTTTAACTTATTATAACACTTCTGTTTTAATATTTGGAACCTCTATTGAGAAACAGGCTCCATCATTTTTGTTATAAGCTTTGATTGAGCCACTCATCTTATCCTCTATCAGCATTCTACTCATATAAAGCCCTACTCCATTTCCTTTTGTTTTTGTGCTAAAGTAAGCATCGAAGACTCTATCTATAATTTTAGAATCTATTCCACCAGCATTATCACAAATTACTATTTTGGTTTTTTGAAAAGTTGTGCTAACCTTTATATCTATTTTGCCTCTTTTTATTTTACTTTTATTATCTTTTATCGCATCTTTTGCATTATTCAAAATTGTTAAAAGAACCTGTTTAAACTCATTTTCATATCCATAAATATTGATATTTTCACTCTCATAATAGACATTGCTATCGATATACTCATACTTTATCTGTCTACCTACAATATTGAAAATCTCTGTAATGATTTTTTTAGCATTAAATAGCACTTTTTTGTTTGAGGGTTTTAAAAAATTTCTAAAATCTCGAAGTGTATCGGACATATAAGTTATCTGAATCATAGCATCTTTTACAAGCTCATTTAGTGACTGCTCATCTAATTCACTATTTTTAAAAGAGAATTCTAAATCTTGAATAATTGCCGATATTTCAACCAGTGGCTCATTCCACTGATGAGCAATCGCTCCAATCATCTCACCCATCTCTGCTAATTTTGATTGCTGAAGTAAAAATTCTCTCTCTTTTATTAGATTTTTTTTATCTGTAATATCATTTAAGACAGATACAGTTCCACCAAGTGAATCATCGATATTATAAAAGGCAGATTTATTTATTAAGTAGTGATTTGTCTTGTTATCAATCTTTCTTGATATTTCATACTCTTGATTTTTAAGTGAGTTTAGAGTTATTAAATCTTTTTTAATATTGGCTTTGGCATAGTTATCATCAAAGAAATCGCCTATCGTTTTACCGATAATATCCTCACGATTTTTATTAATCAATTTTGCAAAAGCTTTATTACATATTAGATATGTTCCATCTATATCTTTATGCACTATTGGGTGAGGGATTGTATCTAAAAGTGTCTCCAAAAATTTCAATTGATTTTGAAGCTCTTTCTCCACCTCTTTTCGTTTTAAAATATTTGCAAAAAGTAGCACAATTATTATGATAAATAGTGAAAATAGAAAAACTATACCCCAGATAAAATTTTTATTACTCTCATAAAATGAGAATGGCTTATTGATAACAATCGAGCCTTTAGGAACAGATATTGTCGTTATCGGTTTAAACTTGATAAGCTCAGAGTAATCAAACATATAACGATTGGGACTTTTTTTGATAATCGGAGTATTCTCGATTGTTTTGTTATTTATTAAAATATCAATTGCCATTTTACTGACAAAATCACCCTGAGCAAAGGCACTTGTTAATAGCCCTCCCACAATTCCCTCACCTAAATAGAAGTCCCAAAGTCCATAAATCGGAGCATTTGAAGCTTTAGAGATAGATTTTAGATTCTCTTTATATGTGAAGTTCTGCCCTTTTTTATCTTTAAATAGAAGCAAAAAGAGAATCGCTCTATTCTCTGGAAGAGTTTTAACTTTCCTCTTTAGTGAGTTAAAGTCTATCTCATCGATATATTTGAAAGAGACTCTATTTTTAAACTTCTCTTTGATATTTAAAAACTCTTTTTTTACTTGCAGTGATGTTTTTGTTTTATCATTTATTATCAATATCTCTTTAGTAAATGGGTGAATTTTTAAAATTAACTCGATATTTTTCTCTATATCAACATTCTCAACAACCCCTTTTACTCTATCTGTTAAATTATTCTCTATCAATAGAGATTCATTAAAATTATTTATTCCACAAAAGAGAATTGGCTTATCTTTAAAGAGAGTATCTCTATATTTCACAATAAAATCTAGTGCATTATTATCTGATGCAATAACTAAATCAAAGTTGTAATATTTAAATTTCTCTCTAAAAACCTCTGCCAATAGAGCAAAATAGTTCTCATTTGCTATCCGTTTTGTGTGCATGTACTCTGTTGTTAGATTGATATTATGCTTTTTTAGATTCTGCTCAACAGCTAGTGATATGTCATCACTCCATTTATACCCTTTGTGGTACGAGTGAAGAAGCAGAACTTCGTTGGAGATAGCAAAAGAGAAAAAAAATATTAAAAATATAGAAATTCTCATTAGCTATCCTTTGGTTTTGAGTATTTTAATTGTTTTCTTTAGCTTTTTTCATGCCTTGACTTTTTGCAAAATCGAGAGAGTTTTTTAAATCTCTTAAACTTTTAGCTTCCATTGCATACTCTTTGTCATTTAAATTTAAATTATCAAGTACTTCAAATGCTATCTCTATATCTTTATAAATCTCTTCTATAGATTTTAATTTATCCTCTTTTGTTCTTAGATTTAAGGCATTTTTTAATGCAACTCTCCATTTATCAATATTCTCTTTTGATGTTTGTTCCATTTTTTATCCTAATTTTTAACTCGAACAGCTATCGAGTAGATATAGAATCGATTTATACTCTCTATTTGTATTTTCGCTTAAACCAAGTTCGCAAGTCTTGCTAGTAGAGTAGCAACTTTTAGCTTCACTCACTTGCTCTTTCAATCCCTCTAAGGCAGAGCTATTTAGTTCAGGATAGAAAAATCCTCTATCTCCAGCAAATCCACAACACTTAATATTTTCAGGAATAATCACATTTTCACTCAAAGTGTTAGCTAACTTCTCAAAGCTAGATTCTAGATTCATTTTTCTCGATGAGCAAGTTGTATGAATAGCGATTTTTGCCTCGGTTTTTTTGATATTTAATCTATCTAATAGAAATCTGTTTGCAAACTCTATCGGTTCAAAAATATTTAGTTTTTGATTTTTCATCTCACTTACCATTTTGTAAGTACATGGTGAAGTATCACAAAGGATTGGGTATTTTCCATTCTCACTTGCATTTATCAAGCTAATTTCTAACTCTTGTAGCTTCTCTTTAGATGTCTCATCAAACCCCTTACTTGAAAATGGCATACCACAGCAGAGTGATTGAATATTTTGAGGATAGATTATCTCTATATTTGCTTTTGTAAGAAGTGATTTTATAACTTCAAAAAGCTCTTTATCACTTGAGCTGAAACTTCGATTTATACAGCTAGGAAAGTAGACAACTTTTGTATTAGATTCTATATTTTGTTCTAAATCTAATCTTTTACTAGCTTTTGGAATCGATTTTAAAATAACGGGAGTTTTATGGTTGCTTTTTCTATTTAACTTTTTAGTAGAGTTTTTGAGCCACTCTTTAGATATAACTTTTGTTGTTAAATTTAGAGCAGTGAGTGAGAATTTTGTTGTACTTTGTAGAGTTGAGAAATTTTTAGAGAGAGATTTAGCCATTTTTTTAGAAAAGTCTGAGTTTTTCTCAGCTCTTAACTTTTTAGTATATTTTCCCGTATCAATCTCCACAGGACAAGCTAGTGAGCAGAGTCCATCTGTTGCACAAGTCTCCTCTCCATCGTAACCATAACTCTCTTTTAACTCTTTTGCCAACTCTATTTTTTTATTTAGCAGAGCCTGTTCTATCGCTCGATTTGTTGCGATTCTCTGTCTAGGTGTGATAGTTAAGTTTTTAGATGGGCAGTTTACTTCACAAAAACCACACTCGATACATTTATCTATCAAATCATCAACACTAGGCATAGGCTTTAAATCTTTAATATGTGATTTATCATCATCATTTATAATTACGCTAGGGTTTAAGATGGCTTTTTTATCAAAAATATTTTTGATTTTTTTCATAGCAGTATAGGCTTCACTTCCCCACTCAAGCTCTACAAATGGAGCCATATTTCTACCTGTTCCATGCTCTGCTTTTAGTGAACCCTCAAAATCTGTAACCATTGTTGCAATTTCGCTCATAAAGTTATCATATCTGATAACTTCAGCTTCATCACTGAAGTTTTGAGTAAATACAAAGTGGATATTTCCCTCGAGAGCATGACCAAAAATGACAGCCTCACCATAGTTATACTTCTCAAAGAGACTTTGAAGTTTTACGATTCCATCAGCTAATTTATCAATCTCAAAAGCTACATCTTCGATAATTACAGTTGTGCTTTTCTCTCTCACAGCCCCAACACTAGGAAAGAGACCCTTTCGGATTTTCCAAAGTTTAGCAGATTCTTGAGAATCTTGAGTAAAGCTAATCGGTTTTATAACTTTGAACTCTTCAAGTTCGCCTACTATCTTCTCTATTTTCTTATCTAAAGAGTCCCTATTATCAGAGGCTATCTGTATTAAAAGAGCTGTTGTCTCTTTTAAGATATTATCAAGCCCACTATAACTACTTTGAGCCGATTTTAATCCAGCTCCATCAATTAGCTCAACAGCATCGGCAATATCTGCTTTTTTTATCTTGGCAACAGCTAAAGAGGCACTGTAAATATCTTTAAATAGTATTAGTGAATCGGCTTTAAATTTTGGCTCTTTTACTGTTTTATATGTGATTTTTGAGATAAAGCCTAGAGTTCCCTCTGAGCCTATAAATAGGTGAGCTAAAATATCAAATATATCATCAAAATCGATTAGGGCATTTAGAGAGTAACCCATTGTATTTTTGATTTTATACTTTTTCTCTATTTTAGCTTTTAATTCAGGGTTGTTTTTTGTCTCTCTCGCTAAGCACTCAAGTGCTTGGATAGTATCACTATGAGACTCTCTAAAAGCCTCTTTTGATTCTTCTGAGCTTGTATCTAAAATAGTTCCATCGGCTAAAACTACTCGAATATCTTCAAGCGAGTGGTAACTATTTTTCTCAACTCCACAGCACATACCACTGGCATTATTACTAGCAATTCCTCCAATCATAGCAGAGTTTATACTAGCTGGGTCAGGCCCTATTTTTCTATCATATTTTTTAAGTAGAGTATTTGCAACAGCTCCGATAATAGCTGGTTCTAGGGTTATTAATTTACCCTCTTTCTCAATCCAGAATTTTTTAAACCCCTCATAGGCACAAGAGACTAAAATCGAATCGCTAACAGCTTGACCTGATAGACTTGTTCCAGCTGATTTGAATGTAACGGGAAGCTCTAATTTATATGCCTCTTTTAAAATATTTGATATTTCAAGCTCACTTTTAGCTTTTATAAAGATTTTTGGAGTCAATTTATAAAAACTTGCATCAACTCCATATGCTTCTAAATGAAATCTATCTGTATAGATTCTCTCTTTGTCGATGATTTTAGATATTTCATTATAAAAGTTTTGATAATCTCTATCTAACATCTCCTATCCTTTCAATATCTACATAGTTTAATAGAAATTCACTCAGGTGCATAACTTCAATATCTAGCTTTTGATATTTAGCACCTCCACCAATTTGCATAACACACCCTGGGCAATCTGTAATTAAAATATCTGCTCTGCTCTGCTCAATATAGCCAAGCTTTTTGTCTAAAACTTTTTTAGAGATATTTGCATTATCGATTGAGTATGAGCCACCAAAACCACAACAGACATTGTAATCAGTTAACTCTACATAGTTTTGACCTATAATCTCTTTTAGATATTTTATCGCTTCAACTCCCATTCCTCTCTCTTGATGGCAAGGGCTGTGATATGTAACTTTTAGATTATCTTTTATTTTAAACTTAAATCCCATCTCTTCTAAGTATTGAACTAGAGGTTTTACTTCATCTTTTAATCTATTTGCTTTTTTAAATCTCTCAGGGTCATTTCTGAGAGATTTTGTAAAACTCTCCTTTATTGATGCTCCACAAGTTGGACAGAGAGTTAAGTAACAGCTATATTTATCATTTAATTTTATAGAATCTGTTGTGCTTTTTGCCATTTTTGTTGCATCTGCTCTATCACCACTATAATGAGCTGGTGCTCCACAGCAACTAGCAAACTCTGGAATATCTACGGCAACATTGATTCTCTTAAGCATATTAATAAGAGCTAATCCCATATCTGGATAGATATTCTCTATCGCACACCCTGGATAGAAAAATACTCTATCTATCGGATTTGTTGGTTCGCTATACTCTTTTTTATATAGGTTAGTAAAACTATCTTTTGAGATAGTTGGTAGCTCTCTAAAATCTTTATCTTTAGGCAGTGGTGAGAATTTTAGTTTTCTATCTTTGTCAATAAAAGGTTTTTGAGCAAAACGCATTGTTTTAAATGTTAAATCTAAAATTTTTGGATTTGATAAAACTTTAGAGAAAGCAAATTTTTTAACAGCATTTACTCCAAATTTTTCGCCACAATCTTGTTTAAACTCTGTAATAATCTCTTCCAAATCGATATTTGAAGGGCAGTTATGCGAACAGGCTTTACAACCTATACAGAGTTTTAAAATATCATTAGCTTTCTCTTCACTTGAGTAGAGCATCGTATTTATAAGCCCTATCGCTCCTGTATAGACATCACCAAACAGATGACCACCAACAAGTTCATAAATTGGGCAGATATTTGCACAACTTCCACATCTAATACATTTAAGTGCTTCGCTAATATTCTCATGTTCAAAAAAATCTAATCTGCCATTGTCTAAAAAGATATAGTGAATCTCTTTTGTTCCATTTGGGTTTTTAAAGCTAGGATTTGAGCCTTTTATCCAAGTTGTATAAGTTGTAATTTTTTGACCCGTTGCACTCTTTGGAAGCATATTTACAACTTTCAAGGCACTTTTAAAATCTCGCACTAACTTCTCATATCCAACTAAAACTATATGAACAGGTGGCAAGGTACTTGTCAATCTTGCATTTCCCTCATTTGTTACAAGTCCGATACTTCCCGTACTCGCTACTGCTACATTTGCACTAGTTATTCCCACTTCAGCATTAAAGTAGGCACTTCTTAACTGCTCTCTTGCAAAGGCTACCATTTTATCAATATCATTATCAAATTTCTCATCTGATATATCTTCAAATAATTTTCCGATTTGCTCTCTTGATTTATGAATCGCTGGGACAACCATATGTGAGGGAGTCTCTTTTGCTAATTGCAGTATCCACTCACCTAAATCACTCTCTACTACATCGATTCCAAATTTCTCTAAATAGCTATTTAAATGAATCTCTTCACTTGTCATAGATTTTGATTTTACAACTGTTTTTGCATTGTGATTTTGGCAAATATCTGTTATTAATCTACAAGCTTCATTAGCATTTTTTGCACTATATACTTTTGAGCCAGATTTCTCTACATTTGTCTTAAATTCACTAAATAGCTCTAAAACCTTTTTTACATCTGTCACTTTTACATTTTGGTTTAAATCTCTCTTTAGTGAATTGAAATCAAGCTCACTATAAGCACTATCTCTAGCTACTTTATAGTTTGAGCCAAAGCTAGTTAAGTTTTTCTGAAGTACCACATCGTCTAGTTTTTCATCGATTATATCTTTTAATAGACTCATTTTAGCTCCTCATCTATGATAATTACACTCATTTTAACAGGTCCATGAACTCCAATAGTTAAGACTCTCTCAATATCAGCTGTTCTACTAGCACCTGTTATAAAGGCGATATAGCTATTTATACTGCTCATCTGTGTCTGCATAAACTCATCAAGCTCTAAGATAGATTTTTTTAGATTTGATTTATATACAACTGCATAGAAATGCTCACTAAGAGATGATGCTAATCGGATTTTTTCCTCAGTGCTTTCTAAAACGACAGAGCCTGTATCAGCGATTGCAAAATTACACTCAATAAATGCACTCTCTATTCCCTCTTTATCTATTTTTATATCACTTTTTTCAATCTCTAGTGATGGTAGATGTAAAAAAGATTCTGTTGTAGAGTTTTTTTCAATAAACTCTCTAGTCTGTTCTTGGTTTAGTATAAAGTTTTCATTCTCTACATCTGTAGAGTTTTTCAAAAAAGTATCAAGTAGATTCACGATTTATCCTTTTGTAGATATTTATAGATTAAATCTTTAATATATAAATATGTAAAAAAAGCTAAAACGGTTTTTAACCGTTGAAGCCGTAAAACTCAGGGAAGATTACAATTGAAGCTAAGACTAAAACTTGAATAGCGATAAAAGGCATTACACCTCTGTATATGTGCATTGTCTTAACCTCTGGCGGTGCGACCCCTTTGAGATAGAACAAGCTAAACCCAAATGGTGGCGTTAAAAATGATGTTTGCAGATTCATAGCGATTAAGATTGCAAACCAAATTAAATCGATGCCTAAAGTATCAGCAATAGGTGCTAATATAGGTACGATAATAAATGAAATCTCAACAAAGTCGATAAAAAATCCTAAAATCATAATAGCAATCATCGATAGAATTAAAAAGCCCCACTTTTCACCTGGAAGTGATAGCATAAATTCCTCAACTAACTCATCTCCACCAGTGTAAGTAAATACCATAGAGAAAGCTGTTGCACCAAGTAAGATTGCAAAAACCATTGCTGTAATTTTTACAGTCTCAAGCGAAGCTTCGCTTAACATTTTAAGGCTAAATTTTCTATATATAACAGCCAATAGTAATGCACCAACTCCACCAACTGCACTCGATTCTGTCGGTGTTGCGATTCCTGCAAAGATTGAACCTAAAACCAATATTATAAGCACCAATGGAGGTATAATCGCTTTTAGAGCATTTATATATTGTGTTTTTTTATCTATATCTGTATCAAATTTTACAGGTGGTGCCATATCTTTGTTAATAAAGCTCATAACTAAAACATAAGCTATATAAGCACCAACTAGTGTAACACCAGGCCAAAAAGCTGCTTTGAATAGGTCACCAACAGGTACTTGAAGCACATCACCTAAAATAATTAAGACAATTGATGGTGGTATGATTTGACCAAGTGTACCAGAGGCACAGATAACACCAGTTGCCAACTCTTTGTTATATTTATACTTAAGCATAACAGGAAGTGATATAACACCCATCGCTACAACACTAGCCCCAACAACTCCAGTTGATGCAGCTAATAAAGCCCCAACTAAAATAGTTGATATTGCGATACCACCTCTAACCTCTCCAAATAGAAAGCCCATAGATTCAAGTAGCTTTTCAGCTAATCTTGTCTTTTGAAGGACTATTCCCATAAAGATAAAAAGAGGCACAGCCATCAAAATAGTATTTGTCATTATCGACATAATCCTATAAGGCATCATTGAAAAAAGCTCAATACCCTCTGCAAAAACTCCAAAAAAGACAGCTACCCCACCAAAAGTAAAAGCAACAGGAAAACCAAAGAGTAGCATTAAAAGTGCTACTACAAACATTATAATACCTATCATTTTTTACTCCTTACAGTACATCATCATCTGGATTGTGAGGCTTCTCTTTCTCTATACCTCGATATATATTTATATTTCTAAGTGCAAAACCGATGCTAGAGATTATGACAAATATAAATGCAACAACAATGCTAGATTTTATTAAATATCTATGAGTTAAACCACCTGGGTCGCCACTAATCTCGCCTAATTCATAAGATTCAACTACAAACTCAATTGAACCTAGAGCTATTAAAAGTGAAAATGGAATCAAAAATATTACAGTCCCTACTATATTTATAATAGCTTTTCTTTTTGGTAATAATCTCTCATATATCAAATCAACTCTAACATGAGCTTCCTCTTTTAGGGCGTAAGCTGTACCAAATAGAAAAACTAATGAAAAAAGGTGCCACTCTAGTTCTTGAAATGCGATTGAGCTATTTTGAAAAAAGTATCTCATTACAACATCATAAAAAACATTAAACATCATTAAGACCATTAAAATAGCTGATAAGTAACCGATTAAGTCTGAAAACTTATCTATTGCTCTTTCTAGTTTTAAAAGCATTGATTATCCTTTTGAGACTCTCCCCAAAGGGGGGAGTTTTTTATTTTACTACATCTTTTAAGTAGCTGTAATCTGACATATTTGTCCAAGTTCTAATTTTCTTAAGATACTCTCTTTGAGATTCTAAAACTTCAGAGAATAGCTTGTTACCTTTTTTATCTTGCTCAGCTGCTTTCTCATCTAAAAGTTTGTCATTTTCTACTCTTAATTTAGCAACTATATCTTTAGGAAATGGAGCAACTTTTATATCTGGAAATTCTGTTTTAATAGTTTCCCATGCAATAGCGTTCTCATGCATAGATTGAGTATACATATCGTAAGCTGCTAATTTCATAGATACTGTTAAAATCTCTTGTAAGTCACTTGGTAATTTGTTGAACTTTCTCTTATTTACTAAAAATTGAAGCTCTGTTGCTGGTTCATGCCAACCACTGTAGTAGTATTTAGCAATTTTGTGAAAGCCCATTTTTATATCCATTGCGGGTCCAACCCACTCAAGAGCGTCAATAGTTCCTCTATCTAGTGCAGTGTAAAGCTCACCTGGTGCAATATTTACAGCACTAACGCCAACACGACTAACAACTTCACCAGCAAATCCTGGGATTCTCATCTTAAGACCTTTTAAGTCTTCCACAGATTTAATCTCTTTTCTAAACCAACCACCCATTTGGTTTCCAGTATTTCCACCTGGGAATGAGTAAACTTTATGTCTATCGTAAGCTTTTTTCATAAGCTCCATACCACCACCGTGATAGAACCAAGCGTATTGCTCAGATGCAATCATTCCAAAAGGCATTGTTGTGAAAAGTAGAGTATTTACATCTTTACCTTTCCAGTAATATGATGCCGAGTGACCCATGTCATACTGACCAGCTTTAACCATATCAAAAACACCAAAAGGGCTTTTATGTTTATTGCTTGAGTCAATTCTGATTTTTAATCTTCCGTTACTCATCTTCTCAGCCATATCTGCCATATTTGAAACAGCATCAGCGAAAATTGGGAAATTTGTAGGCCAAGTTTGAGCTAATTTTAGCTTATAGACTTTCTCAGCAACAGCACTTTGCGTAAGAGCAAAAGCGATACAAGTACCCGCAACTAACTTAGTAGCAAGATTTTTCATTCTCCATCTCCTTTATCGTTTTGTAGTTAAATAGTAACAATTTGGTATGAAAATCGTATGAAGTATTATAAAAAAAATCGAGTTTTTTTCTATTTTATGATAACGCTTAGGATATGTTGAGTTTATGTTACTTTTTGTAAAAGAGATAGGAGTTTAAAACTAAAGTATATTTTCAAATGTTTTAATTCTATCTTCTCTCTCTTTATAATCATTTAGATATTTATAGATTAATTCCCAAAATTTTTTGGAGTGGTTTTTGTAGGTAATATGGGCTAATTCATGTATTACAACATACTCAATCAGTGAAGAGGGTAGTTTTATAAGATGATAGTTAAAAGATATACGATTTGTAGAGCTACAACTTCCCCATCTAGTTTTTGAGTATCTAAAACTTATATTTTCAGGCTCTACCTCCATTACTTTAGCCCATTTTTTAGAGAGAGGAGTTATTTTTTTTATAGCTCTCTCTCTATAAAAGTTTTCAATAGCACTATTTAATTGGGCATTTGTATATTTAGATGGTGCTGTTATCTGAAATTTTGAGTGAGTAAACTCTATTTTGATACTTTTAATACTATTTTCAATTAATACTTTAGTATAGTAACTCTTTCCCATATAGTAAAGTCTTGAGCCAGTTTTTATATTATTGCTATTAAGAGTTGTTTTAAATAGTCTAAGCTTTTTATCTATCCAAGATGATTTTTTCTCAACCATTTGTTTTATCTGCTCTATTGAGGTTTTGTTATCTGTTTTTACTAAAACGCCATCATTAGAGACACTAATATATGTATTTTTCAAAGTTGCTTTTCGCTCTATCTCAAACTCTATATTTTTGGTTCCATACTCTATTTTATGCAAATTTTTCTACCAATTTACTCACTATCTCTTTTGATAGTTTTATATCTATTTCATTTTTTGAGAGTATAGGTTTAATAGCTTTTCTCATACTTCTTTGAGCATCTCTTTGAGTTAAAATAGCAGGTCTACTTAGCCAAGTATTAAGTTTATCAAATATCTCAAGAGTAATTTCGGTAGCTTTATCGCTTGATTTTTTTATCAAATCATAGATAATAAGTTGATTCTCATCACTCAATCCACTTTTGCTATACCTATTTTTATGGCGAGTTATTATCTCCTCCATCTCATCAAATAGGTTTTTTATAGCCTCTTTTCTATCTATTTTACTATCTTGTAGTCTTCTCTCTAGTAGCTCTGATAACTCTAGTGCCAACTCTGGGTTGCTACTCTCGTTTGCTTTTATGATAGCTTTTGCTTTATCAAAAGGGTTATGAATACTCTCTTTAGTCAACTCCTCTTCAAACTTTTTATAATCTGTTATATCTATTGGCTCTTGAAGTAGATACTCAATACCGTTAGTTTTTAAGTGCTTATCTAAAAGTGTTTGAAGTTTTTTTGAATCCTCACGAGTTATCTTATCTTTAGAATCTTTAACTATCATTTTTAACTCATTAAATAGTTTAAAGTCATAATCATACTTAGAGGCAAAAGAATCAGGTAGAACTATATTCATAGATTTGTTAAAGTTAGCTATCAACTCTTTGAAGTAATCTTTTATATTTTTTGGACTTAAATACTCTTTAGCCTCATCTAAAAATAGCTCTCTTTGAGTATTTCTATCTTTTTTAATAGGTTTGAAGTAGTTTATTAGTTTATTATGTCTATTCTCAAGAGTAGTTTTTTCGCTATCAATATCAATCATAACATCACTTGGTTTTAAATCTCCACTAAATATCTCTAAAGCCTCAACAAGATATTTAGTTATCCCAGCATAATCAAAAATATATCCAGCCTCTTTCCCTTTGTTAGTTCTATTAACTCTTGCTATCGCTTGTAGTAGATTATGCTCTTTTAATATTTTATCGATATATAGAGTTTGAAGTATCGGGGCATCATATCCAGTAAGAAGCATATCAGAGACAATCAAAAAAGCTGTATTATCAAACTGTTTTTTACCAGAGCGACTCTTATTATCAACATCTCCAAAAGGTAGTTTAAAACTCTCAATACTCTCTTTTATATCAGATTCTGCAACAGCTAAATCAAAAAACTCTTGAGGGTCGCTTTTACTGTTAAAGCTCATTATAACTTTTGATTCAAATCTATTTTTACCAACTTCAGCTAACTTATTAAAAGCTTTTTTGTAAGCTATCGCTTGGTATCTTCCACTACAAACTATCATAGCCTTAAAACCATCTAAATAGCTCTTACTTTCGTAGTGTTTTATTATATTTTCGGCTATATCTTCAACCCTCTTTATCGCATTTTTATCGAGTTTAGTCGCTTCTGTTTTTAAGAGAGCCTTTTTTTTGAGGTTTGCATCTTTAAATGTTTTATTAAATTCACTATCGAGTAGGTTTTTTTCTATAAAAAATTTACTTAACCCAGCTTCATATAAAATAGGTAGTGTATTACCATCTGCAACTGACTGTTTTATAGTATATTTATCGATATATTCACCACCATAAAACTCATTTAGAGTAGATTTATTCTCTTTATCTATTGGAGTTCCAGTAAAGGCTATAAATTTAGCATTTGGTAGGCTTTTTCTCATATATGAGGCTGTCAATCCATATTGGCTTCGATGGGCTTCATCTATTAAAACAAAAATATTCTCTTTTTTGCTCAATATTTCAACCTCTTTTTTCTCCTCTGCCCTCTCTTGAAACTTTTGAATAGTTGAGGTTAGAGTCTTGCCATAGCTATCTTTTAATAGACTTTTTAAGTGTGAAATTGAATCAGCTTGATTAATATTAGGGAATCCAACTCTGTTAAAAGTGCTTTTAATTTGGTTATCTAAATCTGTTCTATCAGTTACTATCAAAATAGTAGGGTTATTAAATCCACTTGCAGAGGCTCTCAATTTTGTGGCTAGATAAATCATAGTAATTGATTTACCGCTTCCTTGTGTGTGCCATATAACACCACCACGATTTTGATTTTTGAGTCTATCAACTATCTTATTTACAGCTCTTAATTGTTGGTATCTAGGTAGTTTTTTTATCGTTTTACTACCGTTGAATTCAAATATTACAAAGTATTTGACTATATCTAAGAGTTTTCTCTTTTCAAATAGATTATATATTAAAATATCTTGTGGTGTTGGCTCTCTATTTAGAAGTGATATAAGCTCATCAGATGCTTTCTCATTATATTTTGAGTAAAACTTCATTGAAGCCTCTATTGTTCCATACAATCCACTTATCCGATTAATAGCTCCTATAATTTGGTTATAGTAAAACAGCTTAGTAGAGTTTCTCTGATAGTAATCTAAATCGGGTATATCGCTTATATCTATTGTCTGTTTTTTTGCCTCTATTAGAGCTAATGGAAGTCCATTTACAAAGATTACCAAATCAGGTATAGAGTTATCTCTCTCTCCTTTGAATTTCATCTGATTAACAAGGAGAAAATCATTATTTTCAAGGTTATTATAATCTATATATTTAACAGGAATCGGTTTATCATCGCTATTTGGTCTAAGTGATAAAGCATCAGCACGAGTAATAAGCTTATGAATCTCTTGATTTATCTCCATTAATGAGTTGGCATTTACTGCCAATATTTTACGGATAGCTTTTTGTAGATTGTTCTCATTTAGCCAAGGGTTTATTTTTTTGAGTGAGGCTCTTAATCTATCTTCGAGAACAACTTCATACATTTTGCCTTTAGCATCAAAATAGTCATATTTTAGCTTTTTAAAAAGCTCTATTGCTGGTAGTTCTGATTCTATATATTCACTCATTTTATTATCTTCTCGATAATTGATTTAAATATAGGTAAGTTATATCTTATAACATCTTCAATAATATTATCATCTGTAGAATCATAATCGTGAGCGATATAGTTGCGAACAGCATTAATTCCTTTTAAGTCATTACTACTAAAATTTTTCAATATTTCAAACTCATTATCATCTTTTAATTTTGAAAACTGTTCAGCAATTCTAAAAAGATTCATTCTAATAGCAGGTTTAATAATTTTGTCATCAATTAATTGAGTTGTTTTTAAATCATTATTATTTAATATAAATTCAATATTTTCTATACACTCATTAATTTTGTTTAATCTATTATTAGCTTTAGACATAAATTAAATCCTTTAAAATTTTTTTATTTGTATCAGGAATTAAATCTATCTTTTTATGAAAAATATTTTCTAAATCCTCTTTAATTTTTTCTATTCTTAAAAGTTTAGAGAATCCACCAATATATTTTGAATTAAATTTTTTGTAATTTAATTTATAAACTATATCAATATCACTAAACTCTGTCTGTTCATCTTTTGCATAACTTCCAAATAGTCCTAAAAGTATCAATCCCTCTTTTTCATAAATAGGTTTTAACTCTTTTAATTTATTTAAAATCTCTTCTTTATCAATTATCATTAAATAACCCTCTTTTAACTCTTTTATACTTCTCTTTTTAGCTTTTAAAAAAGCTCTATCGCTGGTAGTTCTGATTCTATATATTCGCTCATTTTATTATCTTACAAAGAGAGTTTTGTATAATTTCTAACTCTTCCATAGTTAGAGTTGATAGTTTCTCTTTTATTCTATTTTTTGATAAAGCTCTTATCTCATAAATACAAGCATCACAATTTTTATGTAGTTTATCTCTCGATGTTACCAAAAATCTATATGGTAAAGCATTTTTTTCAATAACTGTTGAGAGAGGAATAACAATAGCAGTATCTAAAATATCATTATCCTCTTTGTCACTTAAAATAATAGCAGGTCTAAGTTTTCCTATCTCTTCAGCTTTTGCGGGATTAAAGTTGATAAGACAAATATCTCCTCTATTTAACTCCATCATTAATAGCTCCATCACCAATAACATCTTTAGCACTTGCTTTAGCTACTCTTTTAAGTAAATTTCTCTTGTTATTTTTTTCTACCTCTAGTAAAAAACTCTCAAATTGATTTTTTAGTCCATTTGGTACAAAATAACCAATATCCTCTTTTTTTCTACCATTTACTATATGTATAACTTCATTAGTTTTAAAAAATGCAGAAGATTTTCTAAGTTCTGATAATGTTGCTTCAATCATGCTTTTCCTTTTTACATATTGATTTTACAATATTATATCATGATAGGGTAGAAACCATATTTAGCTTTAGTCATACCCGTACTTGATACGGGTATCCATCTTTTTTAAGATAAGTAAGATAGATTACCCAATCAAGTTGGGTAATGACAAACACTCTGTTTTTTTTAAATATTACTTAAAATCGTATTCGAGTAATAATTAACTCAAACGACTCTTATCTCTCCACTTAAAAGCTTTTGTAATAGTCCTTTTTTGAGTGTTTCATATTTTTGTTTTTTAGCTTTTAGAATCTCTATCTTTTCATCGGTAGTTGATAAAATATCGGCTATCTCTTTTTGTTCTTGGAGGGGTGGAAATGCAACAAAGACCTTTTTTAATCCAGAGGAATAAATATGAACAACAGAATTACCTTGACCAAGTTTTCTTAATTGTATTCTTACAGAAGTAGTATTTAATTGATATGACATAAAAAGAGAATTATAGTCTATATTTGGAGATAAAATAATAGTATCTCCACCAACACAGGCTTCAAAATCATCTAAAAAAGCAACTGACTTTCCAATATCTTCAAGAGTTTCACCAGACCCTGCAAATAAAATATCACCTTTATATATTTGTTTACTATTAAGTGCTGATTTTTTATTAATAAAAGATTTTATATTTTTTAATACAGTATTATACTTAGTGTATATTTCAGCATATCGCATACAAGGTATTCCGTTGTCAATTATTTCATTTTTAGATATGCCTTTACCCTTAGAAAATAATCCTATTTCTGATAAGTATTTAATCTCCCAACTCTCAGGAATCTTTCCAAGTTCACTATCTTTAAATCTATTATGCCCGATTCCCTCGTTTAATAGCTTTTGCATTAGCCCTTTTTTGAGTATTTCAACTTTTTCTATTTGATTTGAGATAATATCTATTTTTTCATCGACATTTGAGAGAATATCAGCTATTTTTCTTTGTTCTTTTAGTGGTGGGAATGGAAATTTAAATGAGTTTAAGTTTCTAGTTGTAATTTGATTAATAGTAGCACCCATATTGTTATTAATTTGTTTTTGATATAAATTTGTTTTTAATAACTGATATACATATTTAGAATATTTTGACCTATAAATAGTCATAAAAGCACCAAATGTATAACCTTCTTGTGCTTTTGAAATATAAGCATTTTTTCCAATTAAGTTTTTACTTCCATTTCTTGAACAAATTAAAATATCACCTTTTTTAACTATAAGGTTTTTAGGAATATTTTTATTTACATAAACATTATTTTCCAATAAAATATTTGAGTTTTGAACATTTGAAGACCTTAGAACTAAATAAGCATTATTACTATTATTTACAACATCAGAGGGAGAATATGTTAAACCAATAATAGATTTACCTATATCCCCAAGTTTCACAACTTCCCATTCATTAGGAATAATTCCTATTTCACTCTTTTTATAACCCTCTTTTATCTCAATCAAGGGAATAACCTATAAATATCTTTTCTATGCAGAAATCTAATAATATCAACTTGATTCTTTTCATAACTAAATCCTAATCTATAATCATTTATTTTTAAGCGATAGTAACTATTGTAACCTTTTAGCTTTTTAATATTTGTAAAATCAGATAAATTATCACTCTCTTCAAATTGAATTAAAATAGTTTTTAGCTTATTTGCTATCTCTTTGTTTGCAAGTTTTCTAATATCTTTTAAAAAGCTTTTTTCATATTTTACAACCATTTAAATATGGTCTAAAGTTTGAAAAACATCATTTTTTGATACAAAATCTTTTTTGTGACTCTCATCTAATATATTTACTAATTTTTTATTTTCTAAATCTTCAACTAGTAAATGATGAAAGTATTGTTTTATATTCTCAACTGTTTTAAATCTAGAGTATAAACTCTCCTCTATCTCCTTATCATCTATTTGAAAAGCTAACATTATCTATCCTTTTATCTGTAATTTAATTTAAAATTGATTTAAAACCCCAAACTCTTTAAATATCCATTTAATTTACTATCTATCTCTTTCTCTTTTATCTCTATTTCGTTTATCTCTTTTAGAGTTGATTCTATATCGATTATAACTTCATCTTCACTTGTATCGATATATCTTGAGATATTTAAATTATAATCATTCTCGATTATTTCACTCATATCAACAACTCTCATAAATTTATCTATATCGTTAAGTAAATCGTAGCTATCAACAATTTTTTTAATATTTTCATCTGTTAGAGTATTTTGGTTTTTTCCATCTTTATACTCTTTTGAAGCATCTATAAAGACTACTTTGTTTTTGAGTTTTTCAGCTTTTGATTTATTTATTATTATGATTGAGGCGGGAATGCCAGTGTTGTAAAATAGTTTTTCAGGAAGTCCAATAATAGCCTCTATTAAATCATCTTCAAGTAGTCCAGTTCTGATTTTTCCCTCTGTTCCACCACGAAAGAGTATACCATGAGGTAGAACAACGCCCATGCGACCACTATTTTTAAGAACAGATAACATGTGTTGAACAAATGCCAAATCTCCATAACCTCTTGGTGGAATACCGTATTTAAATCTACCATACTCATCAGATACAGCAGAGTTATACTTTGGTGCTATCTCTTTGCCTTTTTCGTTAGTTTTTATATCTATCTCAGCAAGAGACCACCACTTTTTTAAGCTAAAAGGGGGATTGGCTATAACTCTATCAAAAGTTATCAACTCGCCATCTTCTAAATGTTTTGGAGAGGTTAGAGTATCGCCTTTTTTTATATCACTATCTTTGAAGTTGTGAACAATCATGTTTATTTTGCAAATAGCCCAAGTTGATAGGTTTTTTTCCTGTCCGTAGAGTTTTACATCTACAAAATCTTCGATAAATCCATCATTTTTTTTGATATATTTTGCACTCTGTATCAACATTCCACCACTTCCACAAGTTGGGTCATAGACGCTATTACCAGCTTGAGGTTTGATAAGATTTACAAGTAGCTCAACTACCTCTTTTGGAGTGTAGAACTCTCCCCCTTTTTTGCCACTATCATCGGCAAACATTCGGATAAGGTACTCATAGGCAGAGCCTAAAATATCGGGATTTTCTAAATATCTATTTGAGAGAGTATATTTATTGAAGTGCTGTAAGAGGCGAGATAGTAACTCATCGGGAAGCTTTTCAGTATCTCCAAAATGCACTGCCGTCATTACACTCTCTAACTCTGGATTGTTTGCCTCTATAAGTGAAAAAGCTTCATCAAGTGCTACACCAATATTCTCATTTTTTTTTGTGAGTTCTGACCAGTAGGCATCTTTTGGAATAAAAAATTGATGATAATCTTCATCTTCTAAAGCCTCTTGAAGCGTTATCCCCTCTTCAGTAACTGCTATATTCGCCTCTTCAATAAATTGGTCATTTGCTCTTTTTAAAAATAGTAAACCAAAAATATAGTTTGAAAAATCAGAGCTATTGATATGCCCTCTCATTAAATCGGCACTATCCCATAGCCATCTCTCAAGTGTTTCTAATGTAAGCTTTTCCATATATGGATAAATCCTTTTTGTAATTTATAATTTAATAGTTTATTTTAAAATATCTGTAATTTCATTTTCGAATGATTTAAATTTTTCATATAGAGTAAAGAAGTTTTCTTTAATCTCATTCTGTTTGATTGCTAAATCTGTGGAGATTTTTCCTAAAATCATAATAGTATCGATATTTTTTGAATCCTCTTCAAAGAGTGCTATTGAGTAGTTTTTTAACTTATCTTGTTGCATCTCTAAATCTTGAAAAGTTCCTAAAATTTTTTGTGTCTCTTTTGTAGCTTTAAATAACTCTTTTGCTCTTGGGTTTTCAAAAATAGTCAAAAAGAACTCTAGTAAATATCTAAATTTTTTGAACTCGATTCTAAGGCTATGGAATTTGCAACCTTTTGAGTTGATAGTTAATTTATTGGCTTTAATAGATATTTTATGATACATTGAGTCTAAATTTTTTGATACTAAATCGATAGTTTTTATATTTGATTCTCCAGTAGATTCTAAAAACTCTTCCCACTGCTCAATTGTATCTATATAGACTTTACTATTTAAGACTTTTTTAAAGGCTTTCTGCTCTTTCTTTCTATACTTTCTCAAGAGAGCAATTATATTATTCATATCTTTTTGAAGATTTGCTGGGAGACTCTTTTGATACTCAATCATATCTAAAATCTGCACATCTAAATCTCTTAAAATATTGCTATGTTGGGCAAGTTCTTTGAGTTTTGTTTGAAAATAGATAACTCTCTCTGTATCAAAAATCTCTTTTGTATACTTTAGCATTGACCTAGTTTTGCGAATCGATACTCTAAAGTCGTGTAGAAACTCAATATCTAAGCCCTCTTTAGAGCCTTCTGTATTATCTTTTATTAATATTAAAAGATTTTGAAATATCTTTTTAAAACTACTTGAGCTACTCTCATCTCTTTGAATCTCTTCAACACTCTTACTATCTATGTGATATAGTTTTTTGATTGCCAACTCTGCTACATCTATATCGATTCTAAATTTAGCTAACTGCTTTAAAAGCTGTTTGCTACTCTCTGAGTATTTACCAATAATTTTATGAGCTATTAGAGACTTTTTCCCATCTTTTATTGCGTAGTAACTCTTTAGCTCTAAGTTTATTTTTTTGTTAGTTAGAGATTTTGAGATAACTTCTAATTTAAAGAGTTCAATCAATTTTCTAGGTTTTGTAATCTCTTCTAAATGCTCTTTAAAAGAGCTACTATCAAGCTCAGAGATAAATGTCGGAGTTTTATTAATATCAATTGCTATGCTCTCAGTAGAGTTTAAAAATTTTTTATAAAGAGTTGAGTCTTTTCTATATAAAAGAAGAGAGTTGTGAAATAGTCTAAAATCAAAAGTATCTAAAATATGTAGAGTCTCTTTTAATTTTTTTGATGTCTTTAGGTTAAACTCATCTCTTATCTGCTCTAAAAAGTTATCATCGATTACAACTCTAATTGTGTTCATAAGTAGCCTTTATCTAAATTTTACATGAGAGTAGATGTTTACAATTTCAGGGTCGCTCAATAGACATACATTACCCTCATCTTTTCCATCATAATCGATATGTCCTAAAATATCTCGAATCACATTTATTCTAGCTCTCTTTTTATCATCAGCGTGTACTAACATCCAAGGATTGTAAGGTGTGTGTGTTCTAGCTAACATCTTCTCAAAAGCGATTGTGTAATCGTCCCATTTATTTAGAGCTTTTTTATCAATTGGGCTTAATTTCCACATCTTTAAAGGGTCTTTCTCTCTCGATTTTAGACGATTTATCTGCTCCTCTTTTGAAATATCTAAAAAGTATTTAAATATTATGAATCCACTTGCTAACCACATCTGTTCAAGGTTCGGAGCTTGTTGTAAAAAGTCTCTATACTCATTTTTTGTACAAAATCCCATAACTTTTTCGACTCCAGCTCGATTGTACCAACTTCTATCAAATAGGACTATCTCTCCAGGGTCTGGTAACTCTTTGACATATCTCTCGAAATACCACTGCCCTTTCTCTACATCGCTAGGTTTTCCAAGAGCAACAACTCTTGCACCTCTGGGGTTTAAATGCTCTGTAACTCTTTTTATAACACCACCTTTTCCAGCAGTATCACGCCCTTCAAAAACAATTATCATTTTTTTGTTTTTCTCTTTTACCCAGTTTTGAAGCTTTACAAGTTCTATCTGAAGTTTTGATAAAATCTCTAAATAGGGTTCCTCTTTTAGTTTGCCATTTTTTTTGAAGTGTAGTTTAGGATCTAAATCTTCTGGTCTTTGAAGTTGAATTTTTAACTTTGCCATTTTAAAGCCTTTTTTTTAGATTATAACAAGTTTTTATTTTAAATCGGTAGCTTTATTGTAAAAATAGAGCCTTGATTCTCGATAGAGTGAAAAGTTATTACTCCTTGGTGTTTCTCTACTATGTTTTTTGCAATATCAAGACCTAAACCACTCCCTTCACCTATCGGTTTTGTAGTGAAAAATGGCTCAAAGACTCTACCTTGAATCTCTTTTTTGATTCCGCCTCCAGTATCAGCTATTGTTACTATTTGATATAGTGAACCTAGCTTTATCTCAATAGAGAGAGTACCTCCCTTATTCATAGCATAGAGAGCATTTTGTATTATATTTGCAAATACTTGATTTAACTCATCTGGATAGCAAAGTATCTCTTTTAAACTCTCATCAAAATACTTTTTTAGAGAGATTCCATGTTTCATCTTGTTGTGGTAGAGTGTTAAAGAGGTTTCTAATAAATCTTTTAAAAGTACACTCTTTTTCTCACTCTCACTTGTATTAATCCTAGCGTAAGATTTTAAAGCCCTCACAATTTTAGATGAGCGATGCACCGATTCTCTAATTGTCTCACCCGATGAGGTTATAGTTACTATTTTAATAACTGTATCAAATAGGTCTTCACTCCTCTCATGCTCTATTAGAGTTATATATCTATCAATATCTTTTGTAATACCTATTCGAATAAAGTAATCTGATATTACTCTAGCATTTGAAATATTCAATAGAGTTAACTCTCTGGAGACATTTCGCCTTAATTTTCTCTTTTGAACTGTGGAGAGTTTTAATATTTCAGATTTTTCTATCAATTCAAAAAAGAGAATCTGCTCTTTAGTGTTTAACACTTTTAAGATACTTGATAGACTCTTATTTAGAGAATCTAAAGAGAGAAAAATATTATCGATTGATGAGTTGATAGCTCCTAGAGGAGAGTTTATCTCATGGGCAACACTGGCAACCAATTGCCCAAGGGCTGAGAGTTTTTCAGAAGCGATTAAATGTTTTTGAGTCTTCTCTAGTTTATCTAGCGTTCGTGTTAACTCTCTATTTTGTAGTTTTATCTCTTTTGTTCGCTCTTTAACTCTCTGTTCTAAATTATCATTTGTAAGATTTAAATGCTCATTTGCTTGATTTAAGTTGTTATTTGCTCGATTTAACTCACTATTTAATCTCTTTAAGTTCTCATTTGTACTTATAACTTTTTTAATTGTGGAGTATATAGCGTTTTGAATAACTCCCGCCTCATCTGTTTGATGTGATTTTTTAACTACTAATTTTGGATTGTTTGGGTTAAACTCTTTTATCTTTTCAGAGAGTTTTACAATAGGATTTAGTAACTCTTTTATTATTTTATATAAAAGAGCAGAGTATATTATAGATAAAACAGCAAATAGAGTTATCGCTTCATCTTGTCTTTTTAAGAGGTTTTCGTAGTTGTGTCGTGAGTAGAAGAGTTTTATATATCCTAAATTATTCTCATCACCAATTAAAGTATTACTATTTGAGATTAAATTAGATTTTACAATAAATAGATTTTTACTTTTTGAGCTGTTATTCTCTTTAGATAATATTGGCAATTCATTTTGAATAATCTCTATTTTTACTATATCTTCATTTTTTGAAAATATCTGCTCTATCGCATCAGAAGCACTATCTATTAAATCTAACTCAATACTAGGGGTTATCATATCAGCTATTGTCTTTGCAATAAATTCTGCTTGATTTGTCTCTGATTGATGAAAACTGACTTTTATAGAGTGTTCATAGTAGATAATAGTACCTACTATAAAAGTTATTAAATAGAGTGTTTGAATTAGTATAACTTTTTTACTAATATTTAGATATATATAATTTTTAAATCTCTCTATCATTCATTAGCCACCTTTAGTAGATATTCTTTTTTTTAGTTACTTTTTTGTCAATATTATAGAAAATAAAGAGAATTTAGTAAACATAAGTTACTATATTTATATAGTTAATTTTATTCATTTAGATAAATTATATAATATATTTATCTAAAAAAGTAGGCGATAAAATGTATAAAAAATTTTTTACTATTACAGCTTTGATTATATCTTTAATATTTATTATCTCTTTTATCTTATCAAAAAGAGCAGGAAAACAGATTGTTTTAGGGCAGTCTGCTCCTCTTACGGGACCTCTTAAAATGTTTGGAGAGGATATTGTAGTTGGTGCTAGAGCCTATTTTAACTATGTAAATGATAACAGTATTTTGGATAAAAAGATAAAATTAATTACACTAGATGATAAGTATGAGCCAAAATTGACGCTATTAAATGTTAATAAACTAATTTCTAAATATCAAGTATTTTCTCTATTTGGCATTGTTGGTACTCCTACATCAGCTAAAGTTTTACCAAAAGTGATTGAGAGCGAGATTCCTCTAATAGCAACCTTTAGTGGGGCTTCATTTTTAAGAGAGAGACTCTATCGAAATATAATAAATATTCGCTCAAGTTACAAAAAAGAGAGTGAAGCTTTGATTAATTACTTAACTAATGATTTGAAAATGAAAAAAATCGCTATTTTTTATCAAAATGATAGTTATGGTAAAAATGTCTTAAGCTCTGTGAGGGAGGCTTTGCAAAAAAAGGATATTTATCTCGTGGCTGAGGGAACATACAAGAGAAATACACTATCAATATCTCATGCTCTTTATGAGATAGAGGCTAAAGAGCCAGATGCCATTATAATGGTGGGTTCGTACAAATCTGTGGCTAAATTTATAAAAAGAGCAAAAAAAGGTGTTTTGAAAGATGCAATTTTCTGTAATGTCTCTTTTGTTGGCTCAAGAGCGTTGCTTGAAGAGTTAAATTATAATATGAAAAATATTGTAATTTCTCAAGTTTTACCACCTTTTAAATATTTAGAGAATCTATATAGTGAATACCTTACCCTTTTAGAGAGATATTATCCTCATAAAAAGCCAAGTTTTGTATCTTTTGAAGCATTTATAAGTGCAAAATTGACAGTTAAAGCTCTTCTTGATATGAAATATCAGACTCAAGAGGAGTTTATAAAAGCTTTTGAATCTATAGAGAGTGACTATTTAATTGATTTAAATATCTCTTTGAGTAAAGAGAATCATAACGCTATAGATAGTGTATTTTTGACAGAGTATGTAGAGAATGAATTTAGATTAATAAAAGAGATAAAATGAGACAGAGATTATCGATTTCTATACAGACTAGACTTTTACTTTTTATTATGTTCTCAGGTGTCTTTTTTGTGACTATATCGGCTCATTTTAGAGTCGATTTTATCAAATATCACTTTGATGATTTGTTTAACAAAAGGACAATGTCTGTTGTAAAGCTTGAAGAGATAAAAGATATATATAGTGTAAATATTTTAGATACTTTTCGTGAGATAGAGAAATCAAATATCTCATTTGAGAGTGGTTTTGAAGTTATTAATTTAGCCAAAGATTTAATCGATAGATATTGGCTCGATTATAAAAGTAGTTCATTAAACTCTAACAATAATTTTCCATATATTGAAGATTTTTCAAAAAAGTTTGTGATAAACGAGGATAAAGAGAATATTGAGTATGGATTAATATCGAAAATAGAGTATAAAATAGAGGAGACAAACTATATTTTAGATGATATTTATCTCCTATTTAAAGATAATAAGAGAGAGTTGGCTCTAAAAATGTTAAATAGAAAATTAAACCCAATGGTTCACTCTTTAAATATCTACCTTTTTCAATTTATTCAATTTCACCTAGAATTGGCAATTTATGAGAAAAAAAATACCGATAATATCTACTCAAATAGTTTTATCTTTATAAATATAATTACAGGTTGTGTTGTCTTTATCTCTATTGTTTTATCTATTTTGATTTTAAATAGGATTAAAAACCTGCATGAGAATTTAGAATCTGAAGTTGAAGAGAAGACAAAAGAGCTTAGAAGCTTTAATCATAAATTGGAAAAGAAGATAAGAATCGAAGTTCGAGAGAGTAGAGAGAAAGATAGAATCATGTTTCAACAATCCAGACTTGCACAGATGGGAGAGATGATAGGAAATATTGCACATCAATGGAGACAACCACTAAACGCAATCACAATTTTAATTCAGAGTTTTGAGACAAAAAACTTAAAAGGTAAATTGACTGATGAGTTTATCGAGAGACAAGTGAGGGAGGGGTTGAGGCTCTCTAAATTGATGTCAGATACGATAGAGGATTTTAAAAATTTTTTCAAACCAAACAGAGTAAAAGAGCAGTTTCTCTTAAGAGAATCTATAAATAACTCTATCTCATTAATAACAAAATTTTATGAAAAGGAGAGGATTAGTATCAAAATTGTAGGGGCTGGAGATATTAAAATTGATGGATATAAAAATGAGTTTTGTCAAGTTTTATTAAATCTACTTAGTAACGCAAAAGATGCCCTAGCCAATTTGGAAAATGAGAAAAAACAGATTTGGATTATAATTAAACAAAAGAATAATTTCGTTATAGTTTCAATCCTTGACAATGCTGGTGGAATAGAGCCAGATATTAGCGAGAGAATCTTTGAGCCATACTTTACAACGAAGCATAAATCGATAGGAACTGGCTTGGGGCTTTATCTCTCAAAACAGATAATAGAGAGACAGATGGGTGGAAAAATAATTTTTAAAAACATAAAACACAAATTTAGAACAGGGAAGTTTTTTAAATCAGCAATGTTTCAAATAGAATTGCCAATAAAGGAAGAGGAATGAATTTAGAAATTTTAGAGGATTTAAAAGTTTTGTATGTCGAAGATGAAGAGGATATACTGAAACAGACCTCTATGGTGTTAGAGGATTTTATAGGTAAGTTATATATTGCAAAAGATGGTGAAGAGGCTTTAAAAATTGCACTAGAGGAGCCAATTGATTTAATTGTTACAGATATTTTAATACCTAAAAAAAATGGAATAGAGTTTTTAGAGATTTTAAAAAATGAACACGATAAGAGTTTTCCAACTATTATAACAACAGCACACACTGACGCAAAATATCTACTTAGTGCTATCAATAATTTAGATGTTAGATTCTATATTATTAAACCTATAAACATAAAAGAGCTTTTAAAAGCGATGTATGATTTGATTTTACCTATTATTCAAAAGAGAGAGTTACTACTTTACAAAAATATTCTAACGGGATTAACGGTTTTTGTTGGTGGAAAAAAGATAGAGATTATTAAATATATCTTAAACAACTTAGATAAAGATAATACATTTAACGGAACATATAACGATATTATGCAGAATCTAAATGTTAGTAAGCCGACAGTTATAAAACTTTTTAAAGAGTTAATCGATGGTGGAATACTTGAGAGAGTTAGAAATAGTGTATATAAATTTAAAACTTATAAATAATGAAAAAATAACCAAAATAGAGTGATATTTTTTACAAAAAGTTACAATTTATATCTTTATATCTTGAAAAAAGGTAAGATTTTAGGTAGAGTTTATATAAAACAAATTGAAAACCTATATCTCTACTGATTTACTTTAGATAGTTTTGGCTTTTCGAGAAGGAGTCTATTTGAACAAATTAACAATAAAATGGAAGTTGATATTAGTTGTTATTATATCTTTGATATTGACAGCATCAACTATATCTGGTGTGGCTATTTATAATATATACTCTAATATGGGTAAAATAACCAAAGAGAGAGCAAAAGATTATAAAGATTTAGCTTATGAGTCTAAAAAAAGTGAATTAACAACAGCAGTTAAAGTCGCTATTAATACAATAGATACTTTCTATAAGCGTACATCAAAAGAGAAAATCAAAGAGTCTCTAAAAGAGAAACTAGAGGCTAGAACAAAAATTGTACTTAATATGGTTCAAGGTTATTATGCAAAAAATAGAGGAAAAATTCCAAAATTAGAGCTTGAAAATAGTATCAAAGAGATGGTTAAAAAAGTTAGATTTGGTAAAGATGGATATTTCTGGATTAACGATTTAGATACAAAAATGGTAATGCACCCTATCAAGCCATCTTTAGATGGTAAAAATTTAGCTAACTTAAAAGATACAAAAGGTACATATTTTTTCAAAAATATGGTTAGTGTTGCTAAAGAGAGTGGGTTTGGTTTTGTAGACTATTTTTGGCCAAAACCAGGTTTTCAAGAGGCTCAAGAGAAAATATCTTATGTTGTATTGTTTAAACCATTTAAGTGGGTTATAGGAACTGGTGTGTATGTGGATAATGTAACTGAGCAGATACAGAAAGAGGCATTAGATACTATCTCTCAGATTAGATTTGGTAAAAGTGGCAAAAACTATTTTTGGATTAATGATTTAAATACTAAAATGGTGATGCACCCTATAAATCCATCACTAAATGGAAAAGATTTATCATATATCAAAGATACAAATGGTAAAAAGTTTTTTTCTGAAATGGTTAATTTAGCAAAAACTAAAGGTAAAGGTTATGTTAACTATGTCTATAAAAAACCATCTAGTAATAAAAATGCTCCAAAAATATCATATATAGAGACATTTAAAGAGTGGGGCTGGGTTGTTGGTGCTGGAGTCTATACAGATGATATAGAAGAGCATATAAAAGAGGTAAGTGATACAACTGGAGATTTAATCTCAGAAATTGTTATCTATTTTATTCTTATTACAATAGGACTTGTCTCTATAATGAGTTTAGCAATCTCTTTTATTGCAAATAGAGAAATCGTAAAACCTATATCTAGCTCTGTAATTGAGTTAGCTGATGCATCTGAACAAGTTGCTTCAGCTTCAGAGCAGATAGCCTCAGCCTCAACATCTTTAGCTGATGGAGCTACGAGACAGGCTCACTCTGTTGAGGAAATTGCTGGAACGCTAGAACAAGCTACCTCTATAAATGAGCAAAATACGCAAAATACTAAAGATGCTGATAATTTAGCTAAAGAGGCTAGTGTCTCTGCTCAAAATGGTTATGATAAGATGAATGACTTAATGAAATCTATGGATCAAATTACAAGCTCATCAGAGCAGATTTCAAATATTATTAGAACAATTGAAGAGATAGCATTTCAGACAAATCTCTTAGCACTAAATGCTGCTGTTGAGGCAGCTAGAGCTGGAGAGAATGGATTAGGATTTGCTGTTGTTGCTGAAGAGGTTAAAAATTTAGCAAATCGCTCTGCCCACGCAGCAAAAGAGACAACAGGAATTATAGAGCAGACAATATCTCAGATAAAACATGGAAATCATATTGCAAAAGAGGCAAATCAGACATTTGATGAGATTTTAAATAGCTCAAACAAAACTTATCATCTATTAAAAGATATTGCTCAATCGATGCAAGAGCAGACAAGTGGTATGCATGAGATAACAACTTCTATGGAGGGTGTTGATAGAGTTACACAGCAAAATGCTGCTAACTCTGAGCAGACAGCAGCAGCTTCTGAAGAGCTTAGTGCTCAAGCTCTATCTATGAAAGATAATATCGATAAACTATCAAGACTAATAGGAGAAGATAGTTAACTCTATCTTTTTTCTTTATTCAGACTCTACTTTTTTATAAAAATCTTCTATAATTTCTTTTAATTTAAATTATAAACTAAATGTTTAGTAGTATAATTGTTATATATTTAAAATAAAAGGGTTTTTTATGGGATATTTTTTGGAGTTTATAGAGGTTATTATTGTTTTTTTAGTTCTGTTTTATATACATGATAAATATGTGCAAAGAAGCTCATCTTTATTGATTAACTATCCAATTATTGGAAGAATGAGGTATCTATTTGAAGTTTTGAGAGAGCCTCTTAGACAATATTTTGCCGAAGAGCAGTTTTATGAATCAAGAGATAAAATTGACTGGGTCTATAAAGCTTCAAGAGAGGGTTCAAACTTTTTATCTTTTTCAGTATCTCAACCATTTTCAGATTCAAGATTTATCTTAAAGCATTCAAATATCGTCTTAAATCACTCTGAAGTTTCAGATGACTTCTCTGTTACATTTGGTGGAAATAAAAAAAAGCCATTTGTAACAAACTCAATTATTTCAAGATCTGCAATGAGTGATGGAGCTTTATCTCCAGAGGCGACTAGAGCTTGTGCAATAGGGGCTTTTAATGGAAAGTTTCCTATAAATACTGGTGAGGGTGGCTTAACATCAAACTACTTTTTTACTCATAAATTAAATAGTGCTACAAAAAAATGTTTTGAGAGAATCCCAGGTACAGATTTTCACAGAACAATGTTCAAATTAACTAATACCTTTTTCAATGGTGCAATTGCGACTAAAATTTATAGAAATATAGTGCTTAAAAATAGAGTGAAAGATACATATATTTTAGATAGAGAGACTATGGATTTTTATAGACCAGATTGGAATGCTCCACTTGAGAACTTTCCAAAAGAGGTGCCTTCTGATATTCCAGATATTATTTTACAAGTTGGCTCAGGTCTCTATGGTGTAAGAGATGAAAACGGAGATTTTGACCCTATTAGATATCAAAAAGTTATGTCATTTTGTAAAATGACAGAGATAAAGATAGCCCAAGGGGCAAAGCAAACAGGTGGAAAAATTTTAGCAGATAAAGTTACAGAAGATATTGCCTACTACAGAGGTGTTGAAGTTGGTAAAGATTTAATTAGCCCAAATAGATTCCCTTTTGCTAAAACGACAGAAGATTTGTTTGATTTTATGGGAAGACTTCAAGAGTTATCTAATAAGCCAGTTGGAATGAAAATAGTTATATCTGATACTAAAGCGATGGAGAATATGGTTAAAGTTATTGATGATAGGCTTAAAAAATCTAAAGCAATACCAGATTTTATAACTGTTGATGCAGGTGATGGTGGAAGTGCTACAGCACCGTTAGAGCTAATGGAGACGATAGGGCTTAGTGCTGTTAACTCTCTTTATATTTTAGATACACTTTTAAGAAAATACAAATTAAAAGATAGAATAAAAATTATTATTAGTGGAAAAATTTTAACACCAGATGATGTAGCAACAATGCTCTGTTTAGGTGCTGATTTAGTTGCAATCGCAAGAGGCTTTATGATGAGTGGAGGCTGTATTAGAGCTAGACACTGCTCAGGTGCAAATGGGAAACACTGTCCTGTTGGAATGGCAACACAAGATAAAAAACTAAGAGCTAGTTATTTAGTTGTTAGAAAATCAAAACATATAGAGCATTATCATAATAGTTTAATAGCAGGTGTTAAAAATATTTTAGCCGTTATGGGAATAGCACATAAAAGTAAATTTTCAAAAGAGAAGTTGGCTTTTAAAAATAAAATTGGAGAGGTCTATTTTGATGTAGATAAATATTTTCATAACAAGCTTCATATCTAATCTATCTCTTTATTCTCCTCCTCTTTTTTTAAATAGAGTATTTTTTTATCATTATCTACGAAACTTTTGTAATATTAATAGTTTTAATTGTTTTTATTCCCTTATTTAAGTATGATTATATCAAATATTTTAGCTTTATAAATGGGTAATTAAGGAGCGAAAATGTCAAACGAAATCCATAGAATAGATGAGGATAACGCTCTTTTTTATGATGAACAAGTAAAAGAGATGGTTGAAGAGTTTTTAGATGATTATTTTAATGATGAGTATGAAATTATTAGGTTTAATATAAATTTTTTAGAAGATAATAGCTTTAGGTATCATACAAAAATTGATTTTATGAAACTAAATAGGTTTATTGCAACAGCTGTGAATACTTTAAAGACTGTTGATGTAAATGTTGTAGATTCTCTAATTGTTAAATTTTATAAAGATATATCTTATTTAAATGAAGTTTATAAAAATTTTCAAAATAAGATAAAATCTATGGATAATGTTTTTAGAATGGGACTTATGAAGTATCTATCTGGAATAGATGGTGCTTACTATAGAATACAAAGAAGTTTATCTAAAGATAAAAAACCACCAACTCCCACAAAAGATGATTTAGTTAAGTTACAAAATTTAATTAAAGATGAGTTTGTAAGAGAGTATAAGATAAAAGTAAGGTATTATGATAGTGAGCTTAAAAAAATTATCAATACAAAAACTTTCTATTTTGATAAGACTCTCTGGAGCGAAGCTAGAAAAAGTAAAGCTGTACAAGATTTTTTTAAAAAAAATAAGAATAGTGATGGTAAATATGATGAGCCATCAACTAAAACATTTATAAAAAGATACTTAAAAACTGTAAATTTAGCACATGTGAAAGATCCTGAGTGGCATAAATATTTAGATAAAGTAATACAATTATTGGACTAAAAAATGGTAATTAGAAATACAAACTACACAAAGCGTGAAATAGATAAGATTTTAAGTGCAGCACATACTAATACAATTAGTAAATCTCAAGAGAAGTTAATAGAGATTAGTGATAAAATATATATATTTAATGGAATTGATAGAGAATCAATCATTAGAATGACAAAAAATGTAACATTTAAGCAGTATAAAAAGGGTAAAGTTATTATGCAAGAGGGTGATAGAGGAGATGAGATATACTTTATTCTATCTGGAAATGCTCTTGTTGTGGTAGCTAAAAACAAAGTTGTAGCAACAATTCCATCTGGAGCAATGTTAGGAGAGATGGCTTTTATTACAAAACAGCCAAGAAGTGCAACTATTTTAGCTGGAAAAGATGCAACAACAATTATTACTTTTGAGATAGATGAGGAGAAGTGTAGTGAAATATTCTCTTACCCCTTTACAATTTTATATAAAAATATTGCACTTGATTTAACAAAAAAACTAGATGCTAGTAATAAAAAATAAAGGAGCTAGATGCCTGAAATTTTGATTGTAGATGATTCTAAAATGTTAAGAGAGATGTTAAGACATGCTCTACTCGATGGTGGTTTTGAAAAAATAACAGAGGCAAAAGATGGAAAAGAGGCTCTAGTTTTAGCTAAAAAAGAATCTTTTGATTTAGTTATTACCGATATAAATATGCCCAATATGAACGGTTTTGAACTTATTACTTCACTTAGAAAAATATCTAATTATCAAAAAACTCCTCTTTTAGTTTTAACAACAGAAAAATCTGAAGCTATGAAAATAAAAGGACAAAGCTCTGGTGCAACAGGCTGGATAGTTAAGCCATTTTTGACAGATAAACTCATAAAAGCTATTAAAATCGCACTTAAAAGATAGTATATGTTTGATATTTCAAAATATAGAGATATGTTTTTAGAAGAATCTAGTGAACTTTTTGAGAGTATCTATACAATTTTACTAGATTCTGAAAAGACACTAAAACTAAGTAGAGATGAGATGGATTCTCTATTTCGTAATATGCATACTCTAAAAGGTAGTGCAAGTGCTGTTGATTTAAAGTTTTTTTCAAAATTTGCACATGAGATAGAGACTTTTTTAGATAAATTGAGAGATAATTTAATTTATGAGGCAAAAATATCATCTATTTTAATAGAGTGTATCGATAGATTAAGAGATATTTTAGATATAGAGATTTCAGAAGGCTTAGATGAGAGAGTTTTTAAAAACTTAACAGATGAGTATATTCAAACTCTAGAGATTATCTCAGATAGTGAAAATAGTATTAAAACCAGTAGTGATGGTGATAAAAAAGATGATTTAGATAGTGATGATGAGTATTTTGGTTTTTTTGATGAAGAGGAGCAGAAAGAGGATATTATAAACAGCTCTGATGAGGAGTTTTTTGGTTTTTTTGATGATGTATATGAGGATTCAGATTTAATAGATGGAGTCTGTGAAATATCTGATTTTAGTGATGCTCTAGAGTCTAAAAAAAAGAAAAAAGTAGTAAATAAAGAATCTATTAAAAAAAATAGTAATACTATTGCTTCAAATGTTTCAAAAACTACTAAGTCAAAAAGTGAAAATATTTTAACAACTGAATCTATTGATAAAATAGAGAAGTTAGATTTAGATGATGTTTTAGTTGATAACTTACCTAAAAACGATAGAGGACAAGTGGCTACTATTAGAGTGAATCTCTCAAAAATAGACACTTTAATGAACTCTGTTGGTGAGCTTGTAATTACAAATGCAATGCTTTTTCAATTTTCAAGATTTATTGAAAATAGTAAATTAAAAGGTACTATTTTTGAAAAGTTAGAGCTTTTAAATAGACATATAAGAGAGCTTCAAGACTCTATTATGTCTGTGAGAATGATTCCTCTTGAGCAGATTTACTCAAAATTTCCAAAAATTATCAGAGATTTATCTAAAAGATTGGATAAAAAAGTTGAATTAAGCACTATTGGCTCTGATGTAGAGATAGATAAAGCTATGATAGAGGGGTTGACTGACCCACTTACTCATATTATAAGAAATTCACTAGACCATGGAATAGAAGAGCCTAAAAAGAGGCTAGAGCTTGGTAAAAGTGAAGTTGCAAAGATAAATTTAACAGCAGAGCAATCAAATGGTCAGATTATTATCTCGATAAGTGATGATGGTGCTGGTATAGATGTAGATAGAGTTGCACAAAAGGCTTTAGATAAGGGGTTAATTACAGATATAGATTCGCTAAATCACTCTCAAAAACTAAATCTGATTTTTGAGGCAGGACTCTCGACAGTTAGTGAAATAAGCGATATTTCAGGTCGTGGTGTTGGAATGGATATTGTAAAAAATAATATCTCAAATCTTGGAGGGATAATAAAAGTAGAGAGTGAGAGAGATGTAGGAACTAAAATGACTATTATTCTACCACTTACTCTAGCTATTTTAGATGGGCTTAATATTTTAGTAGGAGATAAAAAGTATATATTGCCTCTAGCATCAATTGTAGAATCGCTTCAGCCAACGCTAGAGATGATTAAGAGTGTTGGTGATGGTAGAAGTGAGATTTTAATGCTTCGAGAAGACTTTATTCCTATTATAAGGCTTCATAAACTCTTTAATATTAAACCAAATTTTTATAAAATTGAAGATGGTATGCTTATTATTGTAAAATCTGGTGATAAAAAAGTAGCTTTTTTTGTAGATGAGTTTTTAACTCAACAGCAAGTTGTAGTTAAGCCTCTTGATAAAAATTTTAAAACAATACAGGGAATCTCTGGTGCAACTGTTAGGGGTGATGGAACAATAGGGCTTATTTTAGATGTAATAGGTATTATAGATAGAGTGAAAAGTTCTTAAAGGGTGAGCTATGGGTGAGCAGAGCAGAGTTAAAGAGTTTTTAACATTTAAACTATCAAATCAGATATATTGCGTAGAGATTATAAAAATTAGAGAGATTTTAACCTATCCTATAGTAACAGAGCTTCCAAATATGTCTAAATGGATAAAAGGAGTTATCAATTTAAGAGGAGAGGTAACACCTATTTTAGATTTAAGAGTTAGATTTAATACAACAGATAAAGTGACTTATAGTGATAAAACAATAATTATAGCTGTTAAGACTTTTGATAATAGAATGATAGGACTTGTTGTAGATGAGGTAAAAGATGTTGAAGAGATTGATGAAACTAGAGTTTTAGAAGTTCCAGACATGGGACTCTCTATTAAAAAAGAGTATTTAAAAGGTTTAATAAAAAAAGATGCAAAAATGATTGTTATTGTAGATATTGATAAACTTTTAAATAGGCAAGAGTTGGAAAAATTATCTGAAATTTGTGAGGAATAATGTTACATAGTCAAGATTACAATAGAATTAGAGATATTTTGTATAGTTTAACGGGGATTAGTTTGGGTGAGCAAAAAGAGATAATGGTTTTTAATAGAGTTCGAAGAATGATGAAATCTATTGGAGTTGAACAAAACTCTATCTCTGAAATTTTAACTAGAGTTGAAAAGGGAGAGTTTACAAATGAGTTTATAAATGCTTTTACTACAAATAAAACTCACTTTTTTAGGGAACAGTTTCATTTTGAAGATTTTAAAAATAGAGTTTTGAGCAATTTAGCACCTAGTGAGAAAATTAAAATATTCTCATCAGCTAGTTCAACTGGAGAGGAGCCATACTCTATCGCAATGAGTGCACTTGCTACGAGAGAGAGACTTAATAAAAATTTCTATTTTGATATTGTAGCAACAGATATTGATACAGAAGTGCTGAGTTTTGCAAAAAATGGTATTTATGAGCAAAAAGAGCATAGTATGGAGTTTCCATCTTGGATTAAACCTAGTGATTTTTTTAAAAGAAGAGTTGTCGAAAATAGTGAAAAGACATTTTTTAAAGTAAAAGATGAAGTGAAAAGCTCTGTTAAGTTTCAAAAATTAAACTTAATGAGTGCAAATTATCCCTTTAAAGAGAGTGAGTTTGATGTTATCTTTTGTAGAAATGTTTTAATATACTTCTCAAATGAGGATCAAAATAGAATTTTAAAGAATCTTTTTAGATATTTAAAGGTTGGAGGGACACTCTATTTAGGTCACTCTGAAAATCCCCTTGATTTAGCAAAGTATACAAAGAGGCTAGGTCATAATATTTTTTTAAAAATGGAGAATTTTTAACTCTATTTTTGTTTATTTTATCTATAATTTAAAAATTGATAATTCGAAATAGGTTTTCAAATAATAATATTAAAATTTAAGGTATATAGATGTTTAAAGTTATCGTCATAGATGATTCTTTAGTTATCAGAAATTTATTAACAGATATAATTGATTCTATGGATAAATTTAAGGTTATAGATACTGCCCAAGATGCTTATGAAGCTAGAGAAAAAATTAAAAAATTAAAACCAGATTTAGTTACAATTGATATACAGATGCCAAAAATGGACGGTGTGAAATTTTTAAAAAACTTAATGAAGCTTCATCCTATGCCAGCAATAGTAATCTCATCTATCGATAGAGAAAAAGAGGCTATTGCATTAGGTGCTAGAGGATTTGTAAAAAAGACACAAGATATATCAAGTATAGAGTTTAAAAATTTAGTTATTGAACAGATAAATAAAATTATCTATGCAATAAAAAGATATAACTCTATTAAAGATAGAAAACAGGATAACTCGATTGAGCATATTAAAAATTTTGTTGAGAGACGAGTTCACCCTGATGATGTTTTAAAATCAAATCCAAATAGAGGTAGTTCAAAAAAAATTATAGGAATAGGTGCAAGTACTGGTGGAATTGATGCATTAGTGAGAGTCTTTTCAAGGCTATCAGGAAATTTAGCACCTATTTTAATAGTTCAGCATATTCCTCATACATTCTCAAATAGTTTTGCACAAAGATTGGATAAAGCCTCTGCAATTGTTGTAAAAGAGGCTCAAGATGGAGATATTTTAAAATCATCTCATGCCTATCTATCACCTGGAAATAGACACTTAACTGTGGTTGAAGAATCTGGAAGTTTGATAGTAAGACTTTTAGATGGAGAGAAGGTTAGTAGACATAAACCAAGTGTTGATATTCTTATGAGAAGTATAAACAACACGGCAGGTAGCTCATCTATGGGTATTATTTTAACTGGTATGGGAGATGATGGGGCTATTGGTATGCGAGAGCTTTTTTTAAATGGAGCTTCAACAATTGCTCAGAGCGAGTCTAGTTGTGTTGTTTATGGTATGCCAAAACAGGTTGTAGATTCAAACTCAGCTAGAAAAGTTTTAGATTTGGAAGATATAGCTAAAGAGATGATTGATTTTTCAAATTGATATGAAAGGATTTTTATTGTGGATAATAAACTTTTAGAATTAGTATCAAAAGAGGCTGTAGAAGTTATAAAAAATTTTCAACTATCAAACTTAGTAGTCACACCTCATATATTTCAAAAGATATTTTATGAGCTTTGTGAGTATCACTCTATATCACCAACTGAATTTAATATGCCGTTGATATCTGAGAGTTTAATAACACAGTATGTTTTAGATGTAGAGAATATCTTAAAAGATACAAGAAGTAGTTATAATGAACTTCACAATATCACTGCAGAGACATATGATGCAATAGTTAATAAAGATGATAAGAAGATACTCTCTCTAACAAAAAAGATAGAGTTTTTACAAGATGAGTTATTGAAACTAGAGATAAAGCTATATCAAGATAAGTTGACAAAAGTATTTAATAAGCAGTGGTTGATTGAGAAAAAGTTAGATGATAAGAGTAAATTAAAAAATAGAGGTGTTTTAGCTATTGTTAATTTAGATAAATTCTCTAAAATAAATGATAAGTATGGTTACGATATAGGAAATAAAATCTTAATCTTCTTCTCTGAAGAGCTTTTAAAAAATAGTTTAGAAGTTGTTAGGTTTGAAGGTGATGAGTTTTTGATATTTTTTGATAATGAGAATTTAGATTCTATTAGTAAAGTTTTAAAAACTTTCAGAACAAAATTAAATAATAAATCTTTTCACTTAAAAGGTGAAATTTTTCATATATCTTTCTCTTTTGGAGTAACTAGCGTTGAAAAAGATGACTATTTTCAAGATAAGTTAGATTTTATTGACGATTTGATGAGAGATGATAAAAATCGATAAGTTATGTTAAAAGATTTAAAAAAATATACAATATTATCTATATCAAGCAGTGAGACTTATATTGATAAGTGGCTCTTAGATAGCTTTAAGGAAGTTCTATTTGAATCAGAACAGGATAATGTTTTAAATCTCTATAAACTACATGGATTTAGAGTTGTAATTATTGATTTAGATAACAACTCTAAATTTATAAATATCGCTAGATTTTTAAAATCTTTAGATAAAAAAATATATATAGTAGCTATTAATAGTTACTCAAATAGTGATATTTTAATTGAAGCGATAAACTCCAGTTTTTTTGATAAATTTATAATAAAGCCTTTTAAAAAGACCTCTTTAATGAATCTATTCTCTGAAATTATCGATATTTTAGAGCAAGAGAGGAGTTTGATAGTCTCTCAAGAGAGGTTGTCTTTAGCTCTAAATGGAACTAATGCAGGACTTTGGGATTTAGATATTATTGCAAATAACTTTTTTCTTTCAGATAAACTATTAGATATTTTGGGTTATAAAAAAGATGAAATAGTTTTAAGTTTTCAAGATTTTATTAGAAAAATTTGTCATAGTGAAGATTTAGGTAGAGTTTTGAAAGCCTCTAAAGATGCTATTAAAAAGAGAGAGGATAACTACTCAATTGAGCATAGAATTTTTAAAAAGAGTAAAGATATTATTTGGGTTTTAAATAGATGCAAAATTGTATTTAATGAAAAAAATGAACCTATTAGAATGGTTGGTTATATTACAGATATAAGTAAAGAGAAAAAGATTTTAAATAGCTATACTCTCTCTAAATTCTCAAATGATAACTCTCCTGAAGAGATTTTATGGATTCGAAAAGATGCCACTTTTGAGTATGTAAATAATACTGCTTGTAGATATTTAGGTTTTACTAAAGAGGAGTTTTTAACTAAAAAACTCTCAGATATAGACCTAAACAGTGCCTATTTACCAGAGAATTTTGATACTACTTGGGACTATCTAAAGAGTAAAAAAAATATAAATTTTAAAACGATACAAGTTAGAAAAGATGGAACTAAAATGCCTATAGAGGTCTATGCAAGTCTTTTTAAATTTGGAAATAAAGAGTTGATTTTTGCCTTTGGAAGAGATATTACAAAAAAAGAGGAGATAGAGAAACAATTAATAGATAGTGAAGCTAAATTTAGAGATATGTTTAGTGAACATAGTGCTGTGATGTTTCTATTTGATCCTAAAAGAAAAGTTATATTAGAGGGAAATAGGTCAGCTTATGAGTATTATGGATATGAAAAGAGTGAGTTTGATAATATCTCTATCTATAAAATAAATACAACAGAAGCAAAAGCTATTGATGAGAATATAGAGAAAGTTTTATCAGGTTTGGATAAGAGTTTTTTTACAAAACATAAATTATCAAATGGTGAAATAAGAGATGTTGAGATTCACTCAACTCCAATTAATATTAATAATAACTTAGTGTTATTCTCTATCATTGACGATATAACTCAGAGAATCAAAATGGAAGAATCTGTAAAAAAACAGAGCAATTTTTTACAGATGTTGATAGATACTCTGCCTATTCCTATCTTTTTTAAAGATAAAAATTTTATCTTTAGACTCTATAACAGAGCTTTTGAGGATTTTATAGGTGTCTCTAATATAAGAGGTAGAAGAGCAAAAGAGTTTTTAGGAGATGATCTCTTAAATGTTTGCCAAATTATGGACGATGAGGTTTTAGATTCAAAAAAAGAGCATGTGATAAAGCAAGATGTAAAAATTTTTGTAAATAACTCTTATAAATATATAACACTTTACAAATCATCTCTCTATGTTGATAGTGATAATAGTGGAATAATAGGAGCTATTTTTGATATTACTGATTTAAAAGAGGCAGAGAAAAAATTATATGAAAAGAGTGAGCTTTTAGAGAGTTTAAATCTAAATTTGGAAAATAGAGTAGAGAGTGAGTTAGAGCAGAGAAGAGAGCAAGAGCAGATGCTTATTCAGCAGTCAAAAATGGCTCAAATGGGTGAGATGATTGGAGCTATCGCCCATCAATGGAGACAACCTCTCAACGCAATATATCTATTAGTTCAAAGTATAGAGGATTCATTTGAGTATGAAGAGTTAACTTCAGAATCACTAGGAGAGTTTTCAAAAAAAATATCAAATCAAATTGAATTTATGGTAAAGACAATAGATGATTTTAGAAACTTTTTTAAACCATCTAAGCTAAAACAGAGATTTGATATTTTAGAGACAATAGATGAAGTTTTAATGATATTGGAGTATGTCTTAAAAAACTCAAATATAGAGGTCTCTATTAATAAAAAAAGCGATGTTGATTATGAGCTATTCTCCTACTCAAATGAGTTAAAGCAAGTTATCTTAAATATAATAATTAATGCGAAAGACTCTATTTTAGAGAAAAATGAATCAAAAAGAGAGATTTTAATAGATATTAATGGAGATAACGATTCTATTTTAATTGACATAAAAGATACAGGAGTTGGAATTAGCAGTGCTATAAAGGAGAAAATTTTTGACCCTTACACCTCTACCAAAGGAGAAAAAGGGACAGGAATAGGACTTTATATGAGTAAAATTATTATTGAGAAAAATATGAATGGGAAATTATTGGCTCAAAACTACGAAAATGGGGCAGTTTTTTCTATATCTTTACCAAAAAAGTAGATTATTTAAGTTTTTTTAAAAAATATTATGTTATTAATTTAAAGCTATTTTTTTATATTAATTTTAGGAACAATTTAAATATGTTTGATTTAAAAAAACTTGAGGCTTTAAATGATATTAGAATTTTATATGTTGAAGATGACGAGGATATAAAAGAGGAGATTAGTGAATTTTTAGAGAGTGAAGTGTTAGAGCTTTTTATTGCTAAAGATGGAGAAGAGGCGATAGAGATTTTTAGAGAGAAAAAGCCTGATATTGTCATTACAGATATTCAAATGCCTAAATTAAATGGGCTTGAGTTGGCAACAGAGATAAAAAAGATAGATAAGTTAATACCAATTATCATAACGACAGCTTTTAACGAGAATGAGTATCTTTTAAAGTCGATTAATATAGGTATTGATAAATATGTATTAAAGCCTATAAACTTAAACACTTTGATAGATTCTATATATCACTGTGTTGAGAGTAAAATATTGAAATCTAAATTAAATGATACTGGTGAGTATGTAAATTTTTTACTCGATAACTCATTAGATTTTATATTTGTTGTAAAAAATAATGAACTTGAGTATGTAAATACAAAATTGATTAACTATTTTGGTTATGAGAGTTTTGAAGATTTTAAAAATAGTCTAAAAAATAGTAACTTATCTGTCTATCGAGATAATAAACTAGATGATTTTAATGATTTATTGGTATTTTTAAAAAAACACCCTGAAAATATTATATATCTTCAAGATAAGGTAAGTAGAGATTTGAAACCATACTTTATAAAATTTATAGAGTTTAAAAAACTAAATAGATATATATTCTCTTTTGTAGATATTTTAAAATTTAATTTTGAAGACAAAATAAAACTTCTAAAAGAGAAAGATTTAGATATTTTAGATATAAATAGTAATTATAAACTACTAATAAGTAGTAAAAAGACAGCTGTTGATAGAGTAAAAGGTAAAATAGATTTTATTGAGTTTTCAGTTCAAAATCAAAAAATTGATAATAATTTTCTAAAAAGTTTAAAAAATCATATATACTCTATTCATAAAAATATCGACTTGGTTTTAAGAATCTCTGAAAATAGATTTTTAATATCAATAGTTGGGTTAGATAGGGATAGTATAGAAAAAAATATTTTAAATAGAGTAAATTTTGAAAATAGAGGTTTTATAACTTTATGAGATTAAAGTCGCTTCATGTTGTAATGTTTATTATTACTATCTCTCTCTTTTATTATATCTATTCACTCTTTACAGAACATCAAAAAAATACAAACTTAATTTTAAATAACTTTAACTACTACTCTGAATCGATATATAACTCACTAGAGGCTGAGTTAAAAGCAGATTCTGCTCTGTTTGAGCATTTGGTTATAGATAACTCAAAATTGATAGATTCTTTTAAAAATAGAGATATTGATACTTTTGAGGCTCTGCTTTTTAGAGCTTATAAGACTCTCTCTAATTATAGTTTAGAATCTATTATATCTTTAGACTTTTACGATTCAAAAGGTGAGAAGTTTTTCTCTAAAAACTCTATTTTGAAAAATAGATTGATTCCAAAAAAAATAATAGATAAAAAATTTGGTTTTGATTTTACAGATAAAGGACTTGTCTATTTTGTAGATATTCCAATATTAGAAGATAAATATTTAGGATACTTCTCTATAGGTTTTGATTTTATAAAACTACTCAAGAGTAGACATGATTACTTTGTCGATTCGACAGCTCTATTTATTGTAAAAAGCTATTTAGATAAATTGAATATTAATAGTGAAGTTAAAGAGCTTGAAAACTACTATCTATATTTAGATGATAAAAAACTATTTCAAAATTTAAAAAATGTATCTATGTTTGATTCTCATATTTTTGAAAAATATAATATTGAAGGGAGAACTTTATCTATTTTTATAAAAGATATATACTCTATTGATGGGGTGTTGATTGCTAAGTTTTTTAATATAAATGATATAACAGATTATAGTGATAAGTTTATAAAGTTTATTCTCTACCTATTAGTTACATTTTTAGCATCTTTATTGCTTGTTAACTCTATTTTAAAATTTAGTTTTAGCTCTATTTTATCAAAGTTAGAATCTAAAGATTTTAAACTTAATAAAAAAGATGAGGAGCTAAAAAAATTAACAACAGCACTAGAGCAGATAGCTGATAATGTGATGATTACAAAAACAGATGGAGAGATAGAGTATGTAAATAGAGCATTTTGTAAATTTACAGGCTTCTCTTTAGATGAGAGTATAGGCAAAACTCCAACTATTTTAGCCTCTAATATTCATCCAAGAGAGTTTTTTGAAGATATGTGGAAGATTATTTTATCTGGAAAGGTTTATAGAGGTATTGTTGTTAATTGTAGAAAAAATGGAGAGATTTACTCTGAAGAGAAGACAATATCGCCTATAAAAGATGAAAAAGGGGCACTTAAGTATTTTATCTCTACTGGAAAAGATGTTACAAAAGAGAGAGATGCATTAAAGTTTTTAGAAGAGGAGAGGTCTCTATTTGAGAGAGGTCCAGTTGTTGTCTTTAAGTGGAGAGCAGTAGATGGGTGGCCAGTTGAGTATGTTTCAGATAGTATAAAGCAGTTTGGCTATTCTGGAGAGGATTTTGTAAAGAGTAGAGTTAAATATTTAGATTTTATATATGGAGCAGATTTAGAGAGAGTATCTAAAGAGGTAGAGCAGTACTCTAGCAATGGGTTTGATGAGTTTGAACAAGATTATAGAGTAGTTCATAAAAATGGAGATGTGAGATGGATATTTGACCACACAAATATCATAAAAGATAGCAACTCTAATATCATTTACTATATAGGTTATATAATAGATATTACAGAGCGTAAAAAATCTCAAGCTGAGATAGAGAATTTAAATAAAAATTTGGAGATTAGAGTACAAGAGGAGCTTGATAAAAATATTGAAAAAGATAGAATCTTAATTCAACAATCAAAATTTGCACAGATGGGTGAGATGATTGGAAATATTGCACATCAGTGGCGACAACCTTTAAATACTTTAGGTTTGATTGTACAGAAATTTGAGTATGCCTACCTAAGAGGTAAATTAGATGAGCAGTTAGTTGATAACTCAACTACAAAAGCGATGAATCTGATTTATAAAATGTCAAATACTATAGATGACTTTAGAAACTTTTTTCAGCCCAATAAAGAGAGAGTTGTCTTTAATTTGAAAGAGATTATTTTAGATACAAACTCACTAATAGATGCTAGTTTGAAAAATAATAGTATAGATTTTGATATATCAATCAAGAGTGATATTAGTATAAAAGGCTTTCCTAGTGAGTTTTCGCAAGTTCTATTAAATTTGATAAATAACTCAAAAGATGCACTTTTATCATCAAGTGTAGAGAATAAAAAGATTTTTTTAAAAGTATTTAGAGATAAAAATAGTGTCTTTATAGAGATATTAGATAATGCTAAAGGAATTGATAAATCTATTATAGATAAAGTGTTTGAGCCATATTTTACTACAAAAGAGACAGGCGAAGCGACTGGAATAGGTCTTTATATGAGTAAGATGATAATAGAGAAGAGTATGAAAGGTAAAATTGAAGTTGAGAATTTTTATGAAAATGGTGAAGTATTTGGGGCTAAATTCACTATAACTTTAAATTTAATCTAAATTTAAATATCTTTAAAGAGAATATTTCCTATCATTACGCTTTAAATAATCTAGGTAAATATTAAAGGAGATAATATGGCAAAACATGAATTTCAAACAGAAGTAAATCAACTATTACATTTGATGATTCACTCTCTCTACTCAAATAAAGAGATTTTTTTAAGAGAGCTTATATCAAATAGTTCAGATGCACTTGATAAGTTACAGTTTTTAACTCTTACAGATGATAATTATAAAAATATAGAGTTCTCGCCTAGAGTAGATATTAAATTTGACTCAGATGAAAATAGTTTAACTCTAAGTGATAATGGTATTGGTATGAATTCTGAAGATTTAGTTGAGAGTTTAGGAACAATTGCAAAATCTGGTACAAAATCATTTTTAGAAAAATTAACAGGTGATGCAAAAAAAGATTCAAACTTAATTGGTCAATTTGGTGTTGGATTCTATTCAGCTTTTATGGTTGCAGATAAAATTGAAGTTACATCAAAAAAAGCTAATGAAGAGAATGCTTATTGCTGGAGCAGTGACGGACAAAATGGTTATGAGATAGCTGAAGTTAGTAAGGATTCTTTTGGAACTTCTGTAAAGCTATTTTTAAAAGAAGATGAGGTTGAGTTTTTAGAAAAAGCTAGAATAGAGAGTGTTGTAAAAAAATACTCAAACCATATTCCTTTTGAAATCTACTTAACTTACTCTGAAGAGAAGCCTAAAGAGGGACAAGAAGAGGAAGAGAAGCCAGAGATGGTAACAGAGATTGTTACAAGTCAAATAAATAAAGCTAGTGCTCTTTGGAAAATGTCAAAATCTGAGATAAAAGATGAAGAGTATAATGAGTTTTATAAATCAATCTCTCACGATAGTGAAGATCCATTAGTAACAGTTCATACAAGGCTAGAGGGAACACTTGAGTATACAACTCTATTTTATATTCCTAAAAAAGCTCCGTTTGACCTATTTAAGGTAGATTACGAGTCTGGAATTAAATTATACATCAAAAGAGTATTTATTACAGATGATGATAAAGAGTTAATGCCTACATATTTAAGATTTTTAAAAGGTATTATCGATTCAGAAGATTTACCACTAAATGTTAGTAGAGAGATACTACAGCAAAACCCTATCTTAACAAAAATCAAAACTCAATCAGTTAAAAAAGTATTAACAGAGCTTAAAAAACTGGCTAAAAAAGATGTAGAGAAGTATACAGAGTTTTGGAATGAGTATGGAAAAGTTTTAAAAGAGGGCTTATATAGCGATTTTGAAAATAAAGCTACTATATTAGAACTTGCTAGATTTAAATCTTTAAATAGCGATACTCTAATTAGTTTAGATGAGTACAAAGAGGCTATGAAAGCTGACCAAGAAGAGATATACTATCTAGCTGGTGAAGATGAGAAAATCTTAAAAAATTCTCCGTTAGTTGAGAGTTTTAAAGAGAAAGGTATTGATGTTTTAATTTTAGATGATGAAGTTGATAATATTGTAATGCCTATGGTGACTGATTATAAAGAGACACCAATAAAACCAGCTAGTGAAGCGAAAATTACAGAAGATAAAGATATAGATACTGAAAAATATAAAGATATTTTAGAAAAAATTAACGAAGCTTTAAAAGATGAAATTAAAGAGGCAAAAATCTCAACTAGATTGTCAAAAGCTCCAGCTTGTATAACTTTTGATGCAACAGATCCAAACTATACAATGCAAAAAATGCTTCAACAGATGGGACAATTTGATAATATGCCAGAGGTTAAGCCTATTTTAGAGATAAATCCAAAGAGTGAAATTTTTGAAAAACTTCAAGCAAATAGTGATAGTGAAGTATTTTCTGATATTGTAAAACTTCTATTAGATGAGGCTAAATTATTAGAGGGAATGAAACTTGATAATATTTTAGATTTTACTACAAGATTAAACAACATTATTACAAAAGCTCTTTAGAATTCAATTTTATAGATAAAACTACTGTTTTATCTATATTTTCTCTTTTCATTATAATCTTTTATTAAGTAGATAGTATATAGAATATTCTTATTTTTAAAAAATTAAAAAGAAGAGATTAAAACAATGTTTACAGCACCTAACATACTTTTTATTTTGGCATCATTTTTGCTTTTTGTCACCTTAGGAGAGATGGAATATACTGCCGAAGATAGTGTATTTTTATTTATATTTACAGCTCTTATATACTTTATGTTGATACCTAAAAAATCTACTTTTGAAGATGAGCGAAATAGAAACGATACAGAAGATGAGTATAAAGAGTTTTTGGGCAAAGAGTTAATCGTAAATGGGTTTCATTGTAATGTGTTTAAAATAAAAAAATCAAAAGATTTTGAGCAAAACTCTCTATATGTTGTTTATGGAAAACATAAATTAACAGGTGAGAAACGAGCATTGCCAGTCAATGTTAAAGAGAGTAGTGTTAAAGATTTTATTGAGGAGAATAAAAGTAATTTATAGTTAGGATTTTTTATGAAATATCTCTTTTCTTGCATCATTTTAATTTTTTTTATAGGTTGTGCAAAAAACACTCCCGTTCCTACTGCTACCTCAATAGATGACCCCTTATTGATTGAGCCAAAACCAAACCATTTAGTCTCTAGTGTTGTTAAAGGTATTCCTCAAAATGGGAAATTTTATAGTAAATTTGTAGAATCTTATGACAGTTTTTTCGATAAGTTTCAGGAGAAGATGGATTCTAAATTTAATAGAATCTTTTTTAAACCGTGGCATTTAGATAAAAATCGATATAAAAAATCGATAGCTATGTGGCCATTTAATGTCTATCCTAAAAAAGTGACATATAGTGAGAGTTATCTAAAAATCTCAAAAGAGTGGTTTAGTTATCAAAAAAATAATGCAGATTTTAGTAACTTTAATAAATTAAATCGAAAAGCAATCTCTATTGTAAATACAAATTTGAGAAATTTTCCATCAGAAAAACCTGTTTTTGGAAATATCAAAAAGACAGGTGAGGGGTTTCCATTTGATTACTCACAAAATTCTGCTTTAAAAGTTAATTCACCTATTTTAGTATCACATCTATCAAAAGATAGGGCTTGGGCATTTGTTCAAAGCTCTTTTGCTCTAGGTTGGGTTCCTATTCGAGATATTGCTTTTGTAGATGATAAATTTATAAAATCTTTTGAAAATTCAAACTATGTAGTTGCTATAAAAGATAAATTTGCAATTTATGATACAGCTGATAATTTTAGATTCTACTCAAAAATAGGTACAATTTTTCCAATTTTAAAAGAGTTAAAAGATGGATATGTGGTAGCGATAGCAACTAAAGATTTAGATTCAAAAGCTCTGCTTATAAAAGCTGTTGTAAAAAAAGGGTTTGTTTTGCCAAAGCCAGTAAAGTTTAATTCACTCCACACAACAACCGTCTTTGATTCTTTAATAAATGAGCCATATAGTTGGGGTGGACTTTTGAAAAATAGAGACTGCTCTAGTATGACTAGAGATTTTTTTGCCCCTTTTGGTATATGGCTTCCTAGAAATTCAGGAAGTCAAAAAGGCTATGGCGAGTATATATCTCTAAAAGAGTACAAAAGAAAGACTAAAGAGGATTTAATACTAGAGAATGGAATCCCATTTCTAACGCTAATCTATCTAAAAGGGCATATTATGCTCTATATTGGAGAGGTTAACGGTAAACCAGCAGTTTTGCATAATACTTGGGGCGTAAAGACTGTTAAAAATGGTAAAGAGAGTAGGCATATTATAGGAAAGACAATTGTCAGTACTCTTGATTTGGCAAAAGATGTAAGAGGAGTTAAAAGAACCCTTTTAGATAAAGTTAAAGGTATGACGATTTTAGCTGATAGTGAGCTACAAGCATCAATTAATAAAATTAGATTTAAAGAGTTTAACTCTTTAGTAGTCTCTAACTCTAAAAAGTTAAATAGCTTCTGATTTGCTCTATATATCTCTCTTTTTTATCTCTTTTCTCTCAGCTACCCTGTTGCCTTTAGGCAGTGAAGCTTTTTTGCTTTACTCTATTGAAAATAGTAACGGTTTTATTGCTCTTTTAATTTTAGCTTCAATTGGAAATACACTAGGCTCTATCGTTAACTATTTTTTAGGTTTAAAGGGAACCGATTATCTACTCTCAAAAAAATTAATTAAAGCAAAATATATCGATTTATCGAAGAGATTTTTTGATAGATTTGGACTTTTTGCTCTACTTCTCTCTTGGGTTCCTATTGTCGGCGACCCACTCACTTTCATGGCAGGAGTTTTTAGATTTAATATCTATAAATTTATATTTATAGTCTTATTTGCTAAATCTCTAAGGTATTCAGTTTTAATCTATCTATATTTGAGCTGAAAATTATCTTTTTCGAGACAACTATTGTCTCTATCTCTATATCTGGATTCCACTCTTTTAAGACTCTATTTGCATTTTTTACAATTTGTAATTGAAACTCTATCAATTCCTTTTCAGATAATAGTTCCAAAACAGCTTTGATAGTTTTTATATTTGTAGTATCTATATTTAAATTGTAATCTAACTTTAATCTATTAAAATCTAAAAATCCATATCGGTTATGTGTATTTTTGAAGCTCTGTGACACTTTTGCCATTTTTGCAATTTGTGATATAAAAACTACTCTTTTTAGATTTTTTATATAATTTATCGAATCGAATATAAAGTTTCCAATCTCTACAATTTCACTCTCTTTATAATTTTTTTTAGCAAAGTTATAGCTACTACTTCCTAGAGTTAAAACTATCTCTTTAGAGTTCTGCTCTATCACATCTATCTCTGTTTTTATACTATCTAAATAGGCTTGACTCGATACTGGTTTAACAATGCCTGTTGTACCCAAAATAGAGATTCCACCAATTACCCCAACTTTCTCATTCGCTGTCTTTTTAGCTATTTCTAAGCCATCTTTAACAGATATATATATAAATAGCTCTCTTTTTAAATCTTTCAGATACTCTTTAGCAACCTCTTTTATCATCTTAAGAGGAGTCGGGTTAATAGCTGGATAATATGGCTCTATCTTTAATCCTCTTTTTGTAACTACTCCAACACCAAAAGAGGCAAAAATATATATTTTAGATTGATTGATTTGTAAAATGTGGGGAGTCTGTTTAATTGGAGTTAAATTACTTAATCTATCCTCAGATAATATAAGTGATATTTTAGCTTTTTTAGTAACATCAATATCATCATTGTTACCTTTTGTAGCTGTCACTTCTATATATGGGTTTGATTCAACTCTATCTATTTTTATATTTGCAACTTTATCTATTGGAAGTTTTATATCTACTCTAAAAAATTTTAATTTTGTCAGGTAAAAAAGTAGAGCACTCTTAAAGATAGCACAAGTGTAAACACCTGTACTATAACCAGATTTCAGATGCAATTAAGCTTCACTCATTTCAATAAAATCATTAGATTCTAATATATTCTCTAAATCTATATCATTTTCTAAAGCTGAAAATATCTTTTCCCACTTCTCTTTAGAGTAGTTTTCCGTAGATTTGAGCCAAACACAACTATTTAAAGCACTATTTTTAGCAAAAATAACAGCCACATCTGAAAATCTACAAGAACCCATACAAGAGCTTCTAGTGATTTTTACTCTATCTTTACCTCTATGAAGATTCATCTCTTTTGTTAAAGCTCTAAGCTCTTTAGATTTATCATTTTGTTCACATCGTCCACCATCACATAGAAATAGATGATATTTATAACTCATTATTGGTTTATTTGGATCTTTTATTTTAGGTTTACATTTAAATCCATCAACTACTTCACTTCCATAACTATTTTTCAATCTCTTTTCCTTTCATCAATTTGTAGATAGAGTGAAGAGTGCTAACTATCATTGTAGATGAACCAAATCGCCCACTCATTATAATAGATGGAACACTATAGTAATCACAAAATTTTTCCAAATACTCTTTTGATTCTACAACATTTACAAATCCAACAGGAAAACCTAAAAAGGCTACATTTGATAAATCTATCTTTTCATCTAATAGAGTTTTAATGCTTGAGTAGATGAAAGTTGGAGCATTTCCACAAGCTAGAATTAGAGGTTTATCTCTATTCTCTTTAATTGCTAAATCTATCGCTATATAGCTTCTAGTTTGATTTTGTTCCTTTGCAAGTTTAAATACACGAGATTCATTTACATGACATATTATCTCGTTATTATACTTTTCTGTATAAAATTTACTAAGACCAGACTTTATCATATTTGTATCTACAATGATTTTTGCTCCATTTTGTAACATATTCTCAATTTTATCAATAGGTGAATTTAAAAATTTTGTATTCTCTATCACCTCTTTAAAGCAAGATGTAGTATGTATTAGCCTCTTTAAAACTTCTCTCTCTTGATATGCAAAGCTTTTAAAATTATCTATCCTATCTGCCTCATTTTCGATGATTTCTAGTGATTTTTTCTCTATTTCGATAGGGTTTCTTATATTAGGTTTTTCTATTTTAAACATATTTCTCTCTAAAACTTTTTTTGATATTATATCTAAAATAGGATTTTAGTTTTTTATCTATTAAATTTAAAATTTATTGCTCTTCTCATTATAAAAGGATTTAGAATGAAGCATATATTTAGAATTGTTTTTGGAATTATTTTATTTAATAAAATACTGTTTAGTTGGAGTTCTTCTTGGAGTAATGGTAGCATAATGGAAAATACAACAGGTGATTGTGGCTCAATTACTATAACTGCAACAGCTTCAGA
>Ga0193959_1000006_pt1 | contig 144760 bp, 144 predicted proteins | sample FB_2_MG_FD_140333 | JGI IMG/M metagenome (GOLD analysis project Ga0193959, IMG submission 140333) | Microbial mat bacterial communities from the Broadkill River, Lewes, Delaware, United States - FB_2_MG | ecosystem: Environmental > Aquatic > Freshwater > River > Microbial mats | place: USA... | reverse complement strand
TCACAATATTAAGTCATACCCGTACTTGATACGGGTATCCATCTTTTTTAATATAAGATAGATTACCCAATCAAGTTGGGTAATGACAAATACTTTGTTTTATTTTGTAGGTGTTTAGCTATACTCTTCTAAAACTCCTATCTTACTTTCAAGATAGGAGTTTTTTTCAATTTACTATAAACTGCCCAGCAATAAAAAGACTCCTAAAACAGTAATTAAAATACCACTTAAAAGCTCTAATAGATAATTTTTTTTCTTTAAGAAACTATCTGTTTTTTTACTAAATAAAACACTCAAAATTCCAACAATCGATATAGTAAGTCCCATTCCAATACTCATAACTATAGCTGCTAAAATACCCAAAGTGATTTTTTTGAGCAAAACACAAAATAGAACAATACTCATAACACCTGGACAGGGTACTACTCCTATAGTAAAAGCTATGGTATATTTACTTTTTTTATCCTTTATCTCATCATTTACAGATTTATTTCTATTTATAAATGATGTTACTATAAAGTAGACACCAATCAATATAATCAAAGTAGCAGATATTGTCATAGTATGATTTACATATTGATTGAAATTGTGCTGAAACATTGTTTTAAATATAAAATAGAGAATAAAAGTGATTGCAATAGCAGAGATAGCGTGAATAATAGAGATTAAATAACCTACTTTAAAAGCCTCTTTATAGCTCTGTTTCTCTTTAGTAAAATAAAGAGCTACTAAAGCTTTACCATGACCAGGACCTGCTGCGTGTATTACACCATATAAAAATGCAATAGTTAAAACCAATCCATATGTAAAAAAAATATTTCCATCATCAACAGTTCTGATTGATGATGATATTGTTTTATTTAGACTATATTGCCAGTTTGTGATTTGTGTTATAAACTCGTGATAAAGTTCACTCAACTACTTATCCTTTTCAAAGCTTAATCTACTTGTATAGTAAAAATCGTTATCAATTCCCTCTATATTATATTTTATATCAGAGGTAACAAACTCTTTTTTTAACATAATCGCTACAAAGTTATCTTCATCATAAAAATCGATATAGAAATCACTCTTTTTCTCATCAAGATTTATAGTAAAACTATAAACAACTCTCTCTTTTTCTATCGATGCTACAAAATTGATAGGCTTAGTCAAAATAGTTTTATCTTTAATTTTAGTATAAAACATATATGCCACTAAGTGGTCAAAATAGTTCTCTTTAACATATTTATTCTCATCTTTATCTATTTTTCCATTGAGATTTTTATCAAACTCCATAATTAACATTTGAGAACTCATCTCGTCCATAAGCCAACGAAACTTAATACTCTCTATCTTATCCTCTTTAGAGACAATTGTAGGGTATAAATCTATAAAAGTGTGAGGATGTGCAAAAATAAGTAGTGGTGAGATTAATATAAAGAGTATATATTTCATAGTTCTCCTTTATCTATATAGAACTCATACCCATAGTAATCATTACTCTCAATAGCTTTAATGTCTGATTTATTTAAGTGAAATGAAAACAGCATCTCTCTATCCCAAAGATATAATTTTTTCTCTTTTATTATAATATCAAATAAAATAGTAAATTTATTATCTCTCCAACTAATTGAAAGATTTTCTATCTTTTTTTTAGGAGAGATAAAAAAATCTGTTCTCTCATAGAGCATATAGTCTGTACTTTTTTTAAAATTCCCCAACTCCTCTTTATCGAAAGAGCCATCTTGATTCAAATCATAATCAAGTTTCATCATTGCAGATTTTATCTCATCTACCTCCCACTCAAAATAGATTCTATCTCCATCAACTTTTGCGTTAACATCTATAAAAATGTGAGGATGTGCTAATAGAAGTATAGGAGATAGGACAAACACTGCTATAAAATATTTCATTTGATTCTTTTCATTTTTAAATAACCTTAAAATTGCTAATAGATATTTTTACTGTTTTTATGGTACAAGTAGTAGATTAAAAAAATACTTAAAAAAGACCTATCGATAACTCAAAGTATTAAAGCTCTTAAATAGTGATAAATTTAAAACTATTTTTTCTAATCACATATTTTTGTTATAATTTCACTTTATCTCTATAAGGAAAATAGATGCAACAAAAAATAAATACAGCAAAAACACTTTTAGAAGCTCTCCCTTTTATAAAAGAGTTTTATGGCGAAAAAGTCGTTATAAAATATGGTGGAGCAGCTCAAGTTAATCCAGATTTAAAAGAGAAATTTGCACAAGATATAGTTCTTATGTATCTTGTTGGAATAAAACCTATCATTATTCACGGTGGTGGTTTTAAAATAACTGAACTTTTAAATAAATTAAATATCAAAACAGAATTTATAGATGGTCAAAGAGTAACTAGCGAAGATGCAATGAGAATTGCAGAGATGGTTCTAAGTGGAGATATAAATAAAGAGATAGTATCGATGTTAAATCATCACGGTGCTAAAGCCATTGGAATCAATGGAAAAGATGCAAACTTTATAAAAGCTAAAGCCAAAGATGATGGAAAATTTGGCTATACAGGTTTAATCACTGATATTGACGCTGATGTAATAGATAACTTAATTAACGAGAAATTTATCCCTGTAATCGCTCCAATTAGTGCAGGGGAGCATCTAGGTCATTTAGGATTTAATATAAATGCTGACATAGCTGCTTGTGAGATAGCAATCGCTCTAAAGGCTAAAAAAGTTCTATTTTTGACAGATACTGCTGGTGTCTTAGATGATAATGGAGACCTACTCGATAGCTTAACTGGAATTGAGGTTGAGGAGTTAAAAGCTAGAGGTGTAATATCTGGTGGTATGATTCCAAAAGTTGATAGTTGTATCAAAGCTGTTAGAAATGGTGTAGGAAAAGCACATATTATTGATGGAAGAGTTGAGCATTCAATTTTATTAGAAATTCTTACTCAAGATGGAGTAGGGACAGAGATTATGAAAGCTACATAATCTATTTTTTTTAAGATTCTTCTAGGAGAGTAACCCCCTAGATAATCTCTCTTATCTTTAAAATATCCCCAACAAGTTTTTTTAAATTATCAAGCTGAATCATATTTGGTCCATCACACTTTGCAATCGAAGTGTCAAAATGTGTTTCAAAAAAGAATCCATCAACTCCAACAGCACTTGCTGCTCTTGATAGATATGGAACAAAAGAGCTATCGCCTGAACTTTTTCCTTTTGCACCTCCTGGCATCTGAACAGAATGCGTTGCATCAAAAATAACAGGAGCAAATTGACGCATTATAATAAGTCCTCTCATATCAACAACTAAATTTGAGTAACCAAAACTGCTACCTCTCTCTGTTAGCCAAAGTTTTGCTTTTTTAGCATTTTCATAAGTAGCCTCATCAAAACCTCTAGTTTTAAGCACTTTAAGGCTTGAGTATTCCATATCAGCTGGATTTAAAAACTGCCCCTTTTTAATATTTACAATTTTATCAGTTTTAGCACACTCAACTAATAAATCTGTCTGTCTACATAAAAATGCTGGAATCTGTAAAGCATCAACCACTTCACTTACAGCTTTTACCTGAGTTCTCTCATGAATATCTGTTAAGATTTTATATCCAAACTCTCTTTTAACATCATCTAAAACACGAAGCCCCTCTTCAAAACCGATTCCTCTAAAATTTTCTAAACTTGTTCTATTTGCTTTATCAAAACTAGCTTTAAAGTAAAAATCTATATTTTCATTCTCATCAAACTCTTTTAATTTTTCAGCAATTTTAAAAACTACATCTCTTCCCTCTATTACGCAAGGTCCTGAAATCAAAATCATATTTTTTCCTTCTGTTTTTATTATCTTTTTTTAAATTATACTATTTTGTCTTCTCTCTAGCTACTAAAACACCACTAAGTACAACTAGAGAGATTCCAACTGTTGTTATAAAATCTGGTAGACTCTCTCCAACTAAAAGAATTCCTAAAATTATAGAAAAGACTATATTAGAGTAGCCTATCGCTCCAACGATTCCAGCTTTTGTCTCTCCATAAGCCTTTGTCATAGCAAGTTGAGCAATAGTCGAAGCTAGACCAAGAAGTATAATATATATCCAAGCATCACCCGTTGGGACTGTAAATTTACCTAAAATAAAATCTAAACTCTCAATATAGTAAAACTCTCCTATTATCATCAAAATAATCGGCCCTATTGTACCAATTAGCATAAAAGAGAGGACAATCGCTCTTGTATCATAATACTTTTTCAACTCTCTAACAGAAGTGTAGGCAAGTGCTGCTAAAACTCCTGTCAAAACTCCTAAATAATCTGTTTTGCTAAGCGATTCAAAAGATGGAGAGGTGATTAACACGATTCCAATAAATCCTATAAAGATGGCAACCCAGCTAAATGGGCTTAACTTCTCTTTTAAAAAGATATATGCAAAAATAGCAACAAAAATTGGTGATGTTTTTGAAAATGTCATCGCCTCTGCAATAGATATATTTGCAATATTATAAAAAAACATCAAAAGAGCAACAAATCCCACAAAACCTCTAAAAAATAGAAGCCAAAACTTTCCACCTACTTGCTTTAGAGGAACTTTTAAAATCGAAATATAGACAATAAAAACCCCTAAAACATTTCTAAAAAAAACAACCTCAACAGAATCCATATAAAAACTAAGTTTTTTTGCAAAAACTCCCATAAACGCAAACATAAAAGAGGCTAATAACATATATAAAATACCTTTTGTTTTTCCACTTAAATCACTCAAAATCACCTCTTTTTTAAAATATTTAAATTAATTTGTAATAAATAGTGCTAACTCATCACTTAGCATATAGTCTAAATTGTAGACTATATTATCTCTTTTATAGACTTTTTTCTCTTTTAATAAAATATCTAACTTTTTTAACTCTTTAGAATCTAAAATATTTAAATCAAAACCCAACTCACACCTTAAACCCAAAAATATAGATTCAAGCTTCAAATCTAACTCACTTAAGCTCTCAATCTCAATATTTAAAGGATTCTCTATATATCTATCCAAATCTCTTTGAGAGTAAAATCTTCTATTTTCATAAAATCCAACAGCCCCTGCACCAACTCCTATATAATCCTCACCTCTCCAGTAAGCTAAATTGTGTTTAGATTTATAATCTCTTGAGAAGTTCGAAATCTCATATTGATAAAAATCTCTCTTTAACTCATCAATAAACCACTTCTCAAGCTCTTCATCTTCTAAAGCTACATTTTTATTTTCATTTTCAAAAGCTGTATTCTCCTCAATCGTTAGTGAGTATGAACTTAAATGATTAATAGGTAGAGATTTAGCTAAATCTATATCATTTTTTAAAAGAGATTTAGAATCCAAAGCGGTATTATAGATTAAATCTAAAGATATATTCTCAAACCCAACGCTAAAAGCACTATTTATTGAATCGATAGCTATCTCTCTATTGTGATTTCTACCTAAAAATTTCAACTTTTCATTATCAAAACTCTGTACACCAAAACTGATGCGATTTACTCCTAAGCTTTTTATATCTAAAAGCCACTCTTTTGAGCTTGAGTTTGGATTTGCCTCAATTGTTATCTCTGTATCTGTGGATATAAATGAATTTAAAGTCTCAAAAATCTCTTCATAATATTTAGCCTCTAGTGTAGATGGAGTTCCTCCTCCAATATAAATGGTAGAGAGTTTAGTAATATTAAATTTTTCAATATTAAAAATAAGTTCACTATATAGTGATTTCATGTAGTTTTTTTTTAAATTGGCTCTATTTGTATAAGAGTTAAATGAGCAGTAGTGACACTTACTATCACAAAATGGGATATGAATATAAAGAAACAACCATTTATCCTTTTTTAAATACTTTTTTGTTACGATTTTATCAAATTTTATGTAAAATAATAAAAATGAAAGAAACAAATATGGAGAGTCAAAAGAAAAAGCGATATAGACCAAATGTTGCAGCAATAATTCTCTCTCCTAAATATCCTAGTGCCTGTGAAGTTTTTGTTGCGTCAAGAAATGATATAAATGATGCTTGGCAATTTCCTCAAGGAGGTATCGACGAGGGCGAGAGTCCTGAAGATGCTCTATTTAGGGAATTGGAAGAAGAGATAGGAACAAACGATATAGAGATTATTGCTGAGTATCCAGAGTGGGTTAGTTATGACTTTCCTGAAGTTATAGCAAAAAAGATGTATCCATACGATGGACAGAAACAGAAATATTATTTAGTTAGATTAAATACCATGAATTCTATTGATTTAAAGACCGAAACACCTGAATTTAATGAGTATAAATTTGTAAATTCTAATGAGATATTCAATTATGTAACTTACTTTAAAAGACAAGTTTACAAAAAAGTCTTAGACTACTTTAAAAGAGGGGGATACTTATAGTATGTTAATAGTTCAAAAATATGGTGGAACGAGTGTCGGAACACTTGAAAAAATTGCTAATGTTGCAAAGAAAGTTGCTAAGAGAAGAGATAGTGGTGATGATTTAGTTATTGTAGTCTCTGCAATGAGTGGAGAGACAAATAAATTTATCGATTATGCTAATTTTTTTAGTAAAACTCCTGCCAAAAAAGATATGGATATGCTTTTAAGCTCTGGTGAGAGAGTAACAGCATCTTTACTATCTATCGCTCTTCAAGAGATGGGATACGACGCTATCTCTATGACAGGAAGACAAGCAGGAATTGTAACAGATAAAAAACACACTTATGCTAGAATTGAGAGAATAGACCCAACACCTATGAATACTCAAATCAAAAAGGGTAAAATCATTATAGTAGCTGGTTTTCAAGGCATTACAGAAGATGGATATATCACAACTCTTGGAAGAGGTGGAAGTGATTTAAGTGCTGTTGCAATTGCTGGTGCACTAGAGGCTGATGCTTGTGAAATTTATAGCGATGTTGATGGTGTTTTCACAACTGACCCTAGAATCGAACCTAATGCTAAAAAGCTAGATAAGATTAGTTATGATGAGATGTTAGAACTCTCAAGCCTAGGGGCGAAAGTTCTTCAAAATAGATCAGTTGAACTTGCTAAAAAATTAAATGTTAGATTATATGCAAAAAGTACATTTTTGGAAAATAGCCAAGGTACATTAATCACAAATGAAGAGGAAATTATGGAAAAACCAATAGTTAGTGGAATTGCAGTTGATAAAAATCAAGCTAGAGTTAGTATTAGAGGTGTAATTGATAGACCTGGAATTGCAGCAGATATTTTTGAAGCACTTGCTAGTGATTCAATTAATGTTGACATGATTGTTCAAACAATTGGCGAAGATGGCAAAACAAATATGGACTTTACAGTTCCTGAGAATGAGCTTGAGAGAGTTAAAATCATTATGAATAAATTATCAAATGAGTTTAAAAGTGTTGATTATGATGCATCTATCTCTAAAGTTTCAATCGTTGGTGTAGGAATGAAATCTCACAGCGGTGTTGCAAACACTATGTTTAAAACATTAGCAAAAGAGAATATCAATATTATGATTATTAGTACAAGTGAGATTAAAATCTCTGTAGCAATTGATAGCAAATATAGTGAACTTGCTGTTAGAACTCTACATAGTGCTTATGAACTAGATAAGTAATGAATCAAAAACCATTTTTAAAATGGACTATCGATACCATTAGAGACGATAAGTCTCTAATGCATTGGATTGAAGAGAGAAAATTTGAGTGGGTTCCACTTGCAAAAAACACAATATCAAATCTATTAAAGGGTCAAGCTATAGTTATTTTAACTGATAAAGAGCGAGAGTGGTTCTCAAACTATGTTATTAACACTATAAATAATCCTTATAAAAATAGACCTGCTCTACCATTTTTTGAACTTAAAAACTTCTATCCACACTTAGATTTAATTAAAGATTCCAAAGATATAGATCTAATATACGATATGCTATCTATTAGTTTTGAACAAGGTTATAGCATATGGTATATAGGCTCTAGCTACTCTGAAAGGGCTGAAGTTGCTAAACGAAGAGATGATAATTTTCTATGGCTACTAGATGAAGAATCGCAAGATAGTTTCTACCTCTCATCAATTGATGAATTACTAGATTTAAAACTTTTTCAACTATTTAGACTATTTGATAAGACAATTAGTGCTGCTCTCTTTTCTGAAATCGATTTATCGGCTTAAAAAATGTTAGATAGTCAAATAATTACCACAGCAAATATAGATTTAGCAATTGAGCGAATAAAGCCCAACATAAAAGCACAAAACATTAGAGTTATTCAATCAGATGAGTTTAAGATAGATAACGCAAAAGAGGCGATAAAAGAGGCTTATATCTCATCAGAGGAGAAAAAATATATTCTCTTAGCCTCTAAAAAATTTAATATTTACGCCCAAAACTCTTTGCTTAAAATATTAGAAGAGCCTCCTAAAAATATAGTTTTTATAATAATAACAAATAGTAAATCCTCTCTGCTTCCCACAATCAAATCTAGACTTAAGATAAACAAAATAAAAGATTCAAAAGAGAAGATAGATTTTACACTCGAGTTAAAAAATATCACAAAACAAGAACTCTTTAACTTTTTAAAAACAAACCAAAGAATCAAAAAAGATGAAGCCAAAGAGTTAATTCAAGCTATATTAGAAAAAATTGCTAAAGAGGAGATAAAACTAAGTGAATCAGAGCTTAATATCTTCTCAAACTCATATAAACTACTAGAGTTAAACTCAAGACCTATAAATATATTAACAAATATAATGTTTAATATCATCAAAAAATCAAACAACTACTAAAGCACTAAATATAAAATAATTTTTTTATTAAATAAAACATATCAATATACCAACTAAAGTTATATTGATTTTTTATCTAAAACTCTATATACTTTTAAAATAATTTAATTTATATGTTTTATACTATTTATTATAAATATAAAAGTTTTATCTAATTTATTATATTAACAACTCATAAACTGCAAATACAAAATTTCAAAAAGGTAACTATCATGAAAAAATTTATTTTATCTACTCTACTTATCAGCTTTAGCACTTTTGCTTTAGCTAACGATAGTGAAAAACTAAAGTTATTAAATTTTATTAAGAATAATGATATTTTTATTGGAGAAGCAGATTCACACTTAGAAAACTATTATGGGTTTTCGACTAATACACTAGAGATAGAGGATTTTGATAATATTAACCTTATAGGTTTTTATGATTTAAATATAACAGAGATTCCAGCGGAGCTAACTTATCTGAAAAATCTATTTAAAATTGAAGTCTCTGATATGAATTTAACTAGCTTTCCTAAAATAGATTCTCTTATTCACTTAGAGCTTTCAAAAGTTGATTTTAATAAAATTAAGAGTGATGTTTTTAAAAACACTCAACTACAAAGCTTAAAAATTGAAAACTCTAACCCAAAATCAATTAAAAAAAATAGAGATTTTAATATAACAGAGTTTATTGCAGGAATAGAGAATTTATCAGAATTAACAACTTTAAATCTAAGTAACAATAACTTAAAAGAGATACCAGAAGAGATTGGAACTTTTACAAACTTAACTTATTTAGATTTATCTAACAATAAGCTAGAGTACCTTCCTACACAGATTGGAAACCTTAAAAACCTTAAAACTCTCTATTTAAATAATAATGAACTAAAAGAGATACCAATAGGAATAGGTAATATCTGCTCTTACTATAAACAATTTACTAGAACAAATTTATTACCTCCTTGTGTTTTAAACCTATCTAATAATAAACTATCTACCTTACCAAAAGAGATAGCTAATATAAAGGGCTTAAGAGTCGGTAATAATTATGAAGATTTTTCACAAATTTCTTTAGAAAATAATTTAATAGGTAAACTTCCTTCTCATTTAAAAACTTTAGAATTTCAATATCTTTTTTCTGGTATATCTAGTGATGGTTTATATTCAATGAAATTAACAACATACAGTTTAGGTGAAGAGGTATTTCCGACTTGGGGATATGAGTTTTTTACTTTAAATATAGAGTATGACTTCCAAAATGATAAAAATGTGACCTTTAAGCCTATTTTAGGTGAAAATATTGATATAGATTCTATTTATTGGAGCTTTTCAGATAACAATAGCTCAACTGAACTAAATCCATCTCATAACTTTAGTAATTTTGGAGATTATAATATTACATTGTCTATAAATAATGGTGAGTATGAAACTTCAAAACTTATCTCTGTAAAACCTAGAATCTTAGAGTTAAAAGAGGGTTGGAACTTAATCACACCTCCTACAAAAGATGATATAAATGCCTCTTTGTTTGAGAGTACTTGGAGTTACAAAAATATTTTAAAGGTTATAGAAAACCCTATTACTGATTATGAAAATAAAAGCTGGATAGGAGTTTGGTCAAACAAAAATGAAACTCTAACACCATCTAACGGATATTGGGTAAAACTAAATAGTGACTTGAATTATAGTTATAGTGGGAGTGTTTATAACTTACCAAATCATAAAATCAGTGATAGATTTAACTTAGTTGGAAGTGGTGAGAGATTTTATAGAGAAAACAATCAACTTATATATCAATATAAAAATAGTAACTGGATTAAAAATCCTGACACAGTCGAAGCTGGTGAGGGTTTTTGGATTTTAAAATATTAAGTTTATTTATAATGGAGCAAGAGTTAGAGCTAAAAGTTTTCTTATAGCTCTCTATCCCATAGGGTATTGAATCTCTTTATGCACTTTTGTACACTCATGTAGTAGCTCTTTTGAGAGTTTTATATCTAGGGCTTTTAAGGTATCATCTAAATGCTCTACTTTTGTAGCTCCGATGATAGTAGAAGCTACAAAATCAAAATTCATAGACCAAGCAGTCGCAAGAGTTGTGACACTCATTCCATATTTTTGTGCAATTTGCATATATTTCTCAGTTGACTTTAGAGTATTCTCATTTAAAAATCTATCTGCCATCGCTTGAACTCTAGGGCTACTATTTTGTTTATATAGAGTAAATCTAGCTCCATCTGGTAGAAATTTTTGATTATATTTTCCTGTCAAAACACCACCAGCTAACGGCGAATATGGCAGTAGTGAAACCTGTTCAGCTTTGCAAACTTCAGAAATAGAATCTAAAAATCTCTGATTTAAAATAGAGAAATTATTTTGAATAGATTCAAATCTTTTAAAACCTTTTGCTCTGCTACCATATAGAGCTTTTGTCAAGCCATAAGCAGTATCGTTTGAAGTACCTAAATATCTAACTTTTCCAGCTTGGATTAATCTATCAAACGCTTCGAGCGATTCATCTATTGGTACTAAAGTATCAGGCCAGTGCATCTGATATAGGTCGATATAGTCAGTATCAAGCCTTTTTAAACTTCCTTCAATTGCTCTCTCAATATGAAACCTATCGATAGCTGTTAATCCATGTCTAACGGGAGGAACAAACCAGCCATTACTAGCACCAGCTACTTTTGAAGCTAGAATAATAGAATCTCTAGGTTTAGTTTTTAGCCATCTTCCTAAAATCTCTTCTGTTTTTCCATAGAGTTTTGCTGTTGGAGGGACGGGATAAATCTCAGCAGTATCGTAAAAATTGATACCAGCTTCATAAGCTCTATCTAAAATCTCAAAAGAGAGTTTCTCATCGCAAGATGTTCCAAAAGTCATAGTTCCTAGACAGATTGGTGTAACTCTAAGACCAGTTTTTCCTATATATCTATATTCCATTTTTGCTCCTTAGAAAGAGTTAAAATCTATTAATTCCTCATTAGAATCTTCTAAGTTTTTAACCCAAATTTTGCTCTCATTTGCTTCATTTTCGCCAATTACAGCACAATGTTTTGCTTTTTGCTTATTTGCACCTTTTAGGTGAGCTTTGAGTGATTTTTTACTATATTCTACAAAAACTTTTGTATCTTTTCGTTTTTGAGTCGCTTTTTGAAAAACTAAATCTAAATAATTCTCATCTAATGCACCAAAGTAGATGCCATTTAAACTACTCTCATCAACTTTTATTAAATCTAAAATTCTCTCGATTCCGATTGCAAATCCAACTGCTGGAGTCGCTCTTCCATCTAAAAACTCTATCAATCTATCATATCGTCCACCACCAGCAATTGCACTCTGAGCCCCTATCTCATCACTCACAAACTCAAATGCAGTTTTTGAGTAGTAATCCAATCCTCTTACAAGATGTGTATCAATCTCAAAATCTAAATCATTTGATTTTAGAATCGCCTTTAGTTTACTAAAATCACTATCACAAGATTGACATAGATTATCGATTAATTTTGGTGATTCTTTTATAAGCTCTTGACAACTCTTATTTTTACAATCAAGCACTCTAATAGGATTTTGCTCGATTCTTCTTTGACAATCTAAACATAACTTATCTTCAAAACTCTTTAGGTTTTTTATTAGATTCTCTCTATACTCAGGCATACACTCTGGACACCCTAGAGAGTTTAGTTTTAGTTTAAATTTAATATTTAATTGGCTAAAAATTTCATTAACCATTAAAATTACATTTGCATCTTCATAAACATTTGATTCACCAAAACTCTCAACTCCAAATTGGTGAAACTCTCTTAATCTACCCTTTTGTGGTCGCTCATATCTAAACATAGCACCGTGATAAAAGAAGCGATTTGTAGTGTTTATTCTATCTAGCTTTTTTTCGATAAAAGCTCTAACAACTCCAGCAGTTCCCTCTGGTCTTAGACAGACATCATTTTTACCCTTATCGATAAATTGATACATCTCTTTATTTACAATATCACTACTCTCGCCAACACTTCTTTTAAATAGGTTTGTCTCTTCAAGCAGGGGTGTTTCGATATATTCAAATCCGTAGTTTTTAGCAACTCTTGAGGCAACTTCTATAAAGTGCGTAAATTTGCTACTCTCTTCAAAAAGAACATCTTTCATTCCTCTTAAAGCTTTTATCATAAAAATCCTTTTTTAATTTTTCAGAAAATTTAATATTCGTGAGTGAATCTCCTCTTTTGACTCTTTAGCATTTATAATTGTATGTTCTATATCTAGTTTATGGATAGTCTCAAGCATTCGACTCTGAATATCAAATAGATACTCGATTCCTCTAAGCTCTATTTTATCTGTATTTTTCTGATTTAATCGATTCTCTAACTCATCAAAATCGAGCCATAGAAGAACAGCTCTGTCTGGAAAAATAGTCTCTGTTGCAAAGATATTTAGTTTTACTAAAAAATCAAAATCTAAACTATCTCTAACAAGTGCATAAGATATTCCACTTATCAAACTTCTATCGCTAAAAATATCTCTATCTCTATTTGGTTTTATATTGTTCTCTACATGCTCTGCCCTATCGGCTAAAAACATTAAAAGTTCTGCTCGACTTGAGTTTAACCCCTCATTTAAAATAAAATTTCTAATTTTATTAGAGTTTGGCTCTTTTGTAAAAAATCCATCGCTATATACTTTTTTTAAAAAATCGATTTGTGTGCTTTTTCCAGCAGTATCGATTCCCTCTATTGCTACATACATTTTACCTCTTTTATTAGCTCATCTACTCCACTTGGGATTAGATCTGATACATCGCCACCACAAGCGATAACACTTCTTACGATTGTTGAGCTTACAAAGCCATTTTTGATATTTGAACCTAGGTAAATAGTCTCTAGTTTTGGGTAAAATTTAGAGTTTGCATACTGCATCTGAAGCTCGTACTCAAAATCTCCATTTGTTCTTAAACCTCGAATCACAATAGAACTATTTTGTTTTTTTACAAAATCAACTAAGAGCGAGTCAAACGAATCGACACTAACGCCATCTATTTTCTCTATTGCTCTATTTACAAACTCTACTCTCTGCTCTAAATCAAACATTGTATTTTTATTCGATTTTGCAATTGCTACTATAACTTTTGGAAATAGCTTTTTTGCTCGTTTTATAATATCCAAATGTCCATTTGTAATAGGGTCGAATGTACCTGGATAGATTACCGTTTTACTCATACTTAACCTTGCCACCTTTGATATAAATTATGTTCGATATTGAGTGAATCAAACCACTTTCCTATTATGAACTGCTCCATATCTTCTAAGTTTTGTTGATTTGAGTAGTAGCCTAACATTGGTGGGGAGATTACAATATTTTCTATTTTTGATAGTTTTAACATATTTTCTAAATGTATTTGAGATAGAGGCATCTCTCTAGGGGCTAGTAGTAGTTTTCTCTTCTCTTTTATCATTACTGAAGCGACTCTAGTTGTCAAGTTATCACTAATTCCAACAGATATTTTAGCTAATGTATTCATACTTGTAGGAATTATCGCCATGGCATCGGTTTTAAATGAGCCTGAAGCTATCGATTCTGCAATATTGCTATCGTCAAATATCTTTAGATTCTCCTCTTTTTCAAACACTACTTTAGCATTATCTGTCAATATTACAAAAGTCTCTATGTTATCTGGAAGCAAATCTATAAATTTTGCACCTAGTGATGCTCCACTAGCACCACTTATTGCTACTACTAGTTTCATAAAATTTCTACTTTTCCTCTTGAGATTATTTTTGCTTTAAAAACAACCTTATTTTCATTAACTATCTCTATAATATCGCCTTTAGCTCCATTTTGTAGGGCTTTTGCTTCAAATTTTATATGTAAAAAACCATCTTTAAGAGTCGCTTCTACTCTTTGATTTTTCATTATCAGAGGAATTAAATTTATATAGTTTTTATTTAAAATAGCTCCAGCTTTTATATTTCGTTTTGCTCTATATTTTCCAAAAATATCTATATTGTTTAAATCCCTCTGCGATAGAGATTTAAAATCAGAAATTTTTAACTCTAAATTGTTTTTATCAAGTATTGAGCCTTTGGGTATAAACTCTTTTGCTATTAACTGTTTTATCTTTGCATCTATCTTAAATTTAAAATAGTATCTCTTATCTCTATTATCTTTTTTGAAAATAGCTACAAAATGACCTTTTGAGCGATTTAGTGTACTTTTTGAGACTGAGATAGAGTCAAAAATGGCACTCTCTTCAAACTTATTTGCTTGAAGCTCTATCTCTATTGAACTTATATTTATATCTCTATTTTGCTCTAAAAATCTCTTTTTTAAAATATCTTTTATAAATGTAAACTCTATATCTCTTTGAAAAATCACAACATCTCTATCTGTCTCTATCTCTAAAGCATTTTTTTTGCATATATTTTTAATTATTTTGCTTGAGACTCTCTGTTTGATATTATCTTTTAAATCAAATAGTAAAAACTCTCTATCTGTATCAAATAGATAATTTGAGTATATTTTTGAAGATGGAACAATATAGTGACTTTGTAGTTTAAACTCAGCTAATAGGTTTATATTTATAAAAAATAGTAGTAAAAAGATGGTACCAAAAGAGGGACTCGAACCCTCACGGAGTTGCCTCCACCAGATTTTGAATCTAGCGTGTCTACCAATTCCACCATTTTGGCAAGATTTGAAGTATATTTGATTTGACATTAAATATTTATTAAAAATAAAAAAAAAGCTTAGAGCTTTTATTTCTATTTTCCAGCAACTGATTCTTTTAATTGTTTACCAGTTTTAAATTTTACAACTCTAGTCTCTGGAATTTGTACAATCTTTTCAGTACCAGGTACTTTTGTCTCTCTAGCAGCTCTTATAGTTGTTGAAAATGTTCCAAAACCTATAAAGTTTACACTATCACCTTTTGTTAAAGTCTCTGTGATTGTCTCAAGTACAGAATCAACAGCGATTTTAGCATCTTTTTTAGTTAATGAACTTTTCTCAGCAACGATATCGACAAATTCAGACTTTTTCATATCTTATTTCCTTACTTAAAAATTACCCATAAATTCTACAATGTTTTTAGAAAAAATTCAATTCTTTTTACTCTAAATAGGGCTTTTTTTGAGAAACTCACCCTATTTTTAGTCTTTTTAGCTCAAAAGGCTAAAGAGAAAAACTTTATTTAGCAATTTTGTAAATGTGGGACGAATTTTGCTTATACTATTTTTAGATATATAAAATTAAAAACCTCTATAGATTTAAAATAGATTTAAAAAGCTTAAAACTAGAGGTATTCAAATAAAGGAAAAACTATGAGAGTATCATTTAATTCATCTTATGATAGATTTTTAGCAAATAATAGTAATACACAAGATAATTTAGCAAAAATTTCAAAACAGCTATCAAGCGGTAAAAAGATAGAGTTTGGACAAGAATCACCATCAATCTATGTTGATACTCTAAGGTTAGATTATGAGATTACAACTTTTAGGCAGACAAAAGATATTAGTGAAAAGGCTCAAACATTCTCAAACTATACAGATACAACTCTAAATGAGTTTACAACTACACTGGAGAATTTTAAGTCGAAACTTTTATCAGCTGGTAATGATATTCACTCTGTTGAGAGTAGAGAGGCGATAGTTAAAGAGTTAGAAGCCTCAAAAGATCACTTAATTAATCTCTCAAATACATCTGTAAATGGGCAGTATCTATTTTCAGGCTCAAGCCTTGATACAAAACCTGTAAGTGAAGATGGAACATATAATGGAAATAGTAAGAGTTTAAAGGGATTAATCGGCTCAAATGTTGATTTAACTTATAATATAGATGGAAAAACACTGTTTTTAGGACAAGATTCTGATTTTAATAAAAAAGTTACAACAAATATAAAACACTATAATAAAACAGATTTATACCCAAGTGTTATGACAGAGTTTGAAAAAGAGGCAAACTCTGAAGAGAATCTAATCACAGGAACAGATACTATCAGAAATTTAGTAGGTGATAATGATTTTAATGAGACAAACCAATCAGATACATTTTTTTATCTAAGAGGGACTAAAGCTGATGGAACTACATTTAAAGAGAAGTTTGCACTAAAATCAACAGATACAGTAGATGATTTACTGCAAAAAATGGAAGAGACTTATGGAAATACAGCTACAAATAAAATTGTAACAGCCTCTTTAAATGAGTGGGGTGAGATTGAGATAGTTGATAATACAGAGGGTAGAGGAAAGATAGATTTTCACCTAGTTGCAGCAACTGACCTCTCAGGTGGTGCTGGAGCTGATGTAAATGATATATCAACTCTAAATGGTTTAAATATTGATGATGCAGTGGATTTAAACAATGGTGATTTATCAGCTTATAATGGTGTTTTAATTACTAGCTTTATCAAAAGTGGAACAGATGCAACAGATTTGACAGGAGCAACTGATAATAATGGAGTAATTTACGATAAATCTCTATTTGTAAAAGAGAACTCTTATTTAAAATCGAATGTATCACAAGTAGTAACAGCTACAAACGCTTATGCAACAGAGACAAATAAAATATCAGAAGTTGCAGGTGATTTAACTGGTAAAAATACAAACTTTGCTATCTCAGGAACAGATGTAAATGGAAATGCGATAAATGCAAATATAGATTTAAATAATTTAGTGGCACAGACACCAAATAATGATATAAATGAGGTTACATATCAACAACTTTTAAATGAAGTTGCAATTGCTCTCTCAGGTGAAGCTGATATTACAACAGCTAGAAGGAAAGTAGATGTGGCTTTAGATGATAAGGGTAGAATCGTAGTTAGAGATTTAACAAATGTATCTCCTACTAATATGGAGTTTGCAATGTATGATACAAATACAGATAATTATGGTACAGCAGTAGATTCAACATTAAAATTTAATGCAAACAACTCTCTAACAGCTGTTGATGTCTCAACTGACTTTTTTGCACAGTTAGATGAAGCGATAGAGGCTGTAAAGACAGGTAGATATAGAGCTGATGGTGATATATCTGGTGGAGAGAGAAATATAGGGCTTCAAAATGCTATCGATTCGATAGATCATTTAATGAAACATGTAGAGAAGACGCATACAATTGTAGGTGCTCAAGGACAGGCGATAAACTACTCTATAAGTAGACAATCGACAATGATTACTCATGCCCAAACACTTAGAAGTCAAGTTTTAGACACTGATATTGCAGAGACTTCGCTAGAGTTAAATCAACTTACTCTAAATTATCAAGCTATGATGTCAACAATTGCTAAAGTTAACTCTCTATCTTTAGTAAATTATATAAAGTAGTCTTTATAAGATACTACTTTATCTCTTTGACTTTATACTCTTGAGAGTTGTAACACTTTACAGCTATTCTCTATTATTGCCATCTTTTTGGCTACTTGATTTATATCTCTATCAAATACATATACACCATAGCCTTTAATAACCATGATTTTACTCTTTTGCTCTTTGAAGTGTCTAACTATATCGATATGAGCCCTCTCGTACCAATCTTCAAAATGTTTTGGGTCATATATTTTTAAACTTTTAAAGTAGTCATATCCAAAGTAATCTTTTGGAATAATCTTATTATGCTGAAGTGAATAAGCAACAGTGTATGGAGGCATTCCATAAGCAATATATTTTGCATCATGAAAGTTTTGATAGATATTTAAATGAATCTCAGCATCGAGTGAAGCATCATTCCATCTGTAATCTTTGTTAAAATATAGCTCCATTAAACTACTATCTTCTATCTCATCAAATATTGCATCACTTTTATTTATTAAAAACTTGTTACGACCAACTCTAGCAGAGATAGAGCCGTGAAATATTCCAAAAAAACCTTTTCTAAACATTGAGAGGCTTATTTTTCTTATCTGATTTGTTGTGAAATTATCCAATATTTACCTTTTGAGACATTAATTGAAAGTTATACTATTTTTTTCCATTCTATATTATTTGACATAATCTTTATGATATTATAACATCTAAAAAAGGAAATTCTTTTGAAACATATTCCTGTGTTATTAGATGAGGTGATAGAGACTTTTAAAGATATAGAAGATGGATATATTGTTGATTGCACAACTGGACTAGCTGGACACTCAAAGGCTATTTTAGAATCAAATCCAAATATAAAACTGATATGTATAGATAGAGATATTAACGCAATAGAGATTGCTAAGAGAAATTTGGCAGATTTTTTAGATAGAGTTGAGTTTGCAAATGGGGAGTATTCAAAAAAAATAGTTGAGTTTAAAGATAGAGAAATTAGAGGTATTTTAGCCGATATTGGAGTCTCATCTATGCAGTTAGATGAAGAGAATAGAGGATTTGGCTTTAATAGCGATAAGTTAGATATGAGAATGAATCCAGACCAAGCCTTGAGTGCCTCTGAAGTTGTAAATAGTTATACACTGCTAGAGCTTGAGAAGATTTTTAAAGAGTATGGCGAAATTAGAGAGTATAAAAAAGTAGCAAGAGTAATATGTGATTATAGAAAAGATAAAAAGATTGAGAGTAATATTGAGCTTTCAAGGCTAATTGAGCAACATATCAGAAAGACAAAACTACACCCAGCAACACTCGCTTTTCAAGCTATTCGAATCGAAGTAAATAGCGAACTTGAAGAGCTTGAGGGGTTGCTTGAGTTTGTAAAAAATCAAAAACCAAAAGATACAACAGTAGCCATTATCTCATTTCACTCACTTGAGGATAAAATTGTTAAAAATGCCTTTAGAGATTTTTCAAAAAACTGTATCTGTGCCACAGATGCAATGAAATGTACATGTTCAAGAGATAATGCACTTGGAAAAGTTATTACAAAAAAACCTATGATTCCAACTAAAGAGGAGATTAAAACAAATCCTAGAAGTAGAAGCTCTAAAATGAGAATTTTTCAAACAAAAGCTTAATTCGGTATAAGAGGAGGGTGAGAAAACTATGCAACAGGCAGAAGAGAAAGAGGATTTGTACAATATTATATTAGAGATTGATGAAGAGGATAAAAAACTAAATAGAGTTATCTTAATAGCAGTAGTATCGATGCTTAGTGTAACTCTATTGGTAATTACACCAAAAATCTATTTAAGAAATAGTATCTATTACAAAAGTAGAAATATTGCTCAGCTAAAATATCAACACTCTGCACTAGCAGAGGAGAATCTAGTACTTAAACAGAAATTACAAGAGTTAAAATTTAAAAACCAGACAATTGATACAATCTATTAAGAGTTAAAGAGGATAAAATGATTAGAGAATTTATTAAGTTTGCAATAGAGAAGCCTATATTAAATCATATATTTTTACTATTTTTAATAGTTATCTCTATCTTTGCCTACTTTAGTATTCCAAAAGAGATTTTTCCTCCATCGAATTTAGATATTATAAATGTAACAGGTCACTACTCTGGTGCTAGTAGTGATACACTCGATAAAATGGTAGTTAAATCTATCGAAGATGATTTAAAAAATTTAAGCGATATTTCTCAAATAGATACAGTTATTAAAAATGGCTCTTTCTCAATAGAGGCAAAATTAAAGAGCGATTCAGAACCTAGCGATGTTTTAAGTGATATTAAAGATGTTATCTCCTCAATAAAGCAGGATTTACCATCTGATATGAATGAGCCAACAGCTAAAGTTTTAAAACAGGCTTTTCCGCTTCTGCTAATTGCTATCGCTGGAGATGATAAAGAGAGACTCTTAAATATTGCCGACGAGTTAAAGAGTGAATTAAGCTCGATTGAAGATTTATCAACAATCGCTATTAGGGGTGATAGCGATATTGAACTCTTGATTGAGCTTGATGAGCAGAAAATTGATGCTTATGGAATCGATAAGAATCTACTAATAAACTCTATCTCAAATCTAAGCTCTATCTTTCCAATAGGAGAGATAAAAGAGAGAGGCTCACATCTATACCTAAGTACAATAAATGGTGAGAAGGATTTAGATAGTCTGAAAAAGACAATATTGAGAGTCGATTCAAAAAGATTCTATCTAAACGATATTGCTAAAGTTTCATTAAAGCTTGGTGATTCTGACCAAATATCAAGTTTTAATGGAATCGAAAATATCTCGCTTGATGTACAAAAGTCAAAAAATGGAAATGCGATAGCTCTCTCAAAAGAGATAAAAGAGATTTTAAAAACTTATGAGAATCGATACTCAAACATAGAGTTTAAAGCCTATACAGATACATCAATCTGGATTAAAAATCGTCTAAATACAGTTGTCTCTAATATTCTATTTGGTCTTATTTTAGTCTTTTTTGCAATGTATATGTTTATAAATTCAAGAATCGCAATTGTTGTTGCAATAGGAATTCCAACAAGTTTTATGATTGCTCTTATTATTACTAACTATCTTGGATATAGCCTGAATATGCTCTCGCTTCTTGGGGCTTTGATTGCTCTTGGAATGCTTGTAGATGAGGCTATTGTTGTCGCTGAGAATATCTATCGCCACTTAGAGATGGGAAAAGATGCAAAAGATGCAGTAATCGATGGAGCTGTTGAGATGTTTCCAGCTGTTTTAACAGCCACTGCAACAACTATTTTTGCATTTTTACCACTACTTATTTTAAGTGGAAGTTTGGGAGTTTTTCTAAAAATATTGCCAGTTATGATATCTATTTTACTGATAAGTTCTCTATTTGAGGCTTTCTATTTTCTACCTATGCACTCAAAAGATATTTTAAGAGTTAGAGCAAAAAAGAGTAGCAAATCAATTTGGGTTCTCTTTAATAAAATCTACAATGCAATTTTGGGTAAATTGGTTAAGTATCAAAAAACTTCTCTTATCTTGATATTAACTCTGATATTTCTATCCACTTTCGCAATGTTTAAAATTACTAAATTCCAACTATTTCCTGAGTTTGACACGACACAACTCTATGTGAGTGGAAAAGTAAATGTAAATAACTCTTTAAAAGATACAAAAGAGATTATAAGTGAGCTTGAGAAAAATCTATTTAATCAATTATCAAAAGATGCTGTAAGCTCTATCACCTCTGTTGTTGGGTTTAAGTTAGACCAGAAAAACAGGGCAGAGGTTGGAGAGTACTATTTTCATATATTTGTAAATCTATATGAGAGAGTTCCACAAGACTTTTACAATGAGCATATCAACCCATATCTCTCACCTGAGTATGATGATTCTGAAATGAAGAGAGAAGCTAGTGCTAAAGATATATCAAAAGATATAGAGAAAATAGTAGAGCCTTTTAGAGAAAAATTGACAAATAAAAGAGAGTTTTTATTTGAAGAGCTTAATATAGTTGTACCTCAAACGGGAGTGCTTAAAAGTGATGTGGAGATTTCACTATCTGGAGATATGAATCTTATAAAAGAATCTATCAATAGATTAAAAGAGCAGATGTCAAAAGTAGATGGTGTCTCAAATATCACAGATGATTTTGTAGAGGGGGTGCTTGAGTTAAAACTCAAAGTTAATCAATATGGATATGATTTAGGTTTTAATGAGAGAGAGATAGAGCGAGAGTTAAAACCTTTCTTTTTAAAGGGTGAGTATGGAAAAATGTTTACTCAAGATGGAGTCACAAAGATAAAGTTTCAAAGTCTCTCAAAAGATAAAATAGATATTTTAAATAGATTCTCTCTAAATACACCAGATAGATTAAAAGTTGTAATGTTAAAAGATGTGGTTGACTTTATATACCAACCATCATTTTCAAAAATTATTAAAGAAGATGGTGAGAAGATTCAAAGTGTTTATGCTTCACTTGATAAAAAAATCATTACATCAGCAGAACTTTTAGAGAGGTTAGAGCCACTTTTACGAGAGATTTCAAAAGATGTAAAAGTGATAATCAAAGGTGAGCAGAAAGAGAATGAAAATGTGCAAAAAGAGATAGCAGAGGCTGGAGTTATAGCGATATTTTTAATTTTTATCTCTTTAGTTGCAATGTTTAACTCAATCGCAAAACCTCTTATGATTTTAAGTACGATTCCTCTAACTATTTTGGGTGTTTTGATTGGACATTTTATAATGGGGGTTAACTTAACTCTACCTAGTTTGATTGGAGTTGTTGGACTTGCTGGAGTTGTTGTAAACGATGGACTTATTATGCTTGATTTTTTAAGAAAAGCAGAATCTAAAGAGAGGCTTCTATCTCAAGCAACCCTTAGATTAAGACCAATTCTATTAACATCATTAACTACAATTATTGGATTATCCACTCTAATCTTTTTTCCAACGGGACAATCTCTTATTTTGCAACCAATGGCTATAACTTTAGGGTTTGGTCTGATATGGGCAACAGTGCTTAATCTCTACTACTTACCGATACTATTTTCCGTAGTTTATAGACTTAAAGATTGATTGACATAGACTAAAGTTATATGATATAATTGGCTTAATTTAGTTAAATATTAAACTTAGGAGATTCAAATTGAGTAAGAGCTTATACGATACTCTAGGGGTGTCTGCTGATTCAAGTGATGATGATATTAAAAAAGCCTATAGACGACTTGCTAGAAAGTATCATCCAGATATTAATAAAACTCCTGAAGCTGAAGAGAAGTTTAAAGAGATAAATTCAGCTTATGAAATTTTAAGTGATAGAGAAAAAAAATCTAAATATGACCAGTTTGGTGATTCTATGTTTGGTGGACAGAGTTTTCACGACTTTTCAAACTCATATAGCTCAAATGGTTCAGGTACAAACTTCGACGATATATTAAAAAATATTTTTGGTGGTGCAGGTGCTGGGGGCTTTTCTAAAAATAGAGGATTTAACAGCTCTTTTAATTTTGGTGGAGGCTCTGGAGGTTTTGGAAACTCTCAAGGCTTTGGAGGCTTTGATTATGAAGAGCCAGATTTAGATATAGTTGCTAGAATCACAATAACTTTTGATTTGATGGCAAAAGGTGGAAAGAAGCACATATCTATAAATGGTGAAGAGTTTGATATTAAAATTCCAGCTGGTATAAAAGAGGGAGAGACTCTAAGAGTTAGAGGCAAAGGTAAATCTCTAGGCTCAAATAGAGGAGATATTTTACTTAAAGTCTCAATCGATGATTCAAGCGAATATGAGAGAGATGATGATGATTTAATTAAAAAAGTGCAAATTCCTCTATATATTGCAATGTTTGGTGGAAAAATAGCAATTGAGACTATCGATGGAGAGAAAAGCATTAAGATACCAGAGAATACTAAACAAAATCAGAAACTGAGACTTAAAAATTTAGGAATCTCAAATAGAGTTACAAAATTAAAAGGTGATTTATATCTAAAAATAGATATAAAATTACCAAATATCAACGAGTTAGATGATGAGTTTGTTTCAATTCTTAAAGAGAAGCTACCAAAGGAGTAGATTATGAATTACGATGAACCAGTATATTTAATAAGTATTGTTGCAAAACTTTTAGATATTCACCCACAAACTCTAAGACAGTATGAGAGAGAGGGTTTGATTATTCCATCTAGAACAGAGGGAAGAATGCGACTCTACTCTCAAAAAGATATTGATAAAATAAAGATGATTTTAAGATTAACAAGAGATTTAGGTGTAAATTTAGCTGGTGTTGATATTATCTTGCGATTAAAAGAGAAGATAGAGGATTTAGAGTCTCTACTTGAAGGCTCAAACCTAGAACTTGCAAAGCTGAAAAATAACGGTAGTATTCCTACTGATAAATCGATTGTTAAAAAAAAGAGTGTTTATGAAATAGTTATTTTTGAAGAGTAATTAATGATTAAGGATGAAAAGATGATAAAGGCTTTGGCTAAGAAGTTACAACCTTTTCGAAAAGAGATTGTCTCATTTGAAAATAAAGATAAAGGTGGCGTTGTTTTACTTGATAAAAAACAAGAGGCTACTAAAATTTTAATTGATAAGATATATCATGAGGCTCATCTTATAATAAAAGCCCATAAAAATGATAATATAGAGGTTAATGAGTTTATTAAAGAGGCTTTGAAATTAGTTATTTTTGCTGGTGCAGTTGGTGTCGTTTTAGTTCAAAAAGAGAGAATCGTAGTAAGAGGAGAGTTAAATAAAGAGAGTATTGAGGATTTAGCTAGTGGTATTTTTCAAAGTGAAGATAATTATAATGAGTTTATCTATAAAGCTACAACAGAGTATATGGGTAAAAAGGTAAATATAGAGTTTTTAGCTACAAAAACCTTTTTTGATATGAGTGCAATCTTTAAAATCTGGATGAGTTTTTTAATTGATAAGATAAAAAAAGATAGTGAACTACAAGTAAATATTAAATCAACATCTATCAATTTATCAGAGATTTCAAAACCAGCTAGTAAAAGTTATGATAAGTTAAAAAATGTAGTAACTTTTATGCTTAAGTCTTCAATGGCTGATACCAATAGCTCTTTTTATCACTCTCTAGCCGATTTTTTATTGAAAAATTTAGCAAAAGCAAACTCAATGCAACTTAAATATGCAAAAGAGTATTTTGATGTAAATCTAAAAAAAGTTAAAAGTAATAAGAGATTAAACTTTGCTCTTATTAGAAGAAATACCACAGAGAGAGAGAAACATTTAGTTTTTATTGAAGAGGCTAAAGAGAAAATAAAAGAGGCTAAAGATAAAGAGTTTGATTATGTAAAGACAGCTGAAGAGGCTGCTAAGAGAATGAAAAAATTTGAAGCAGAGACAAAAGTGGCTAGAGAAAACCTAGAAGAGGTTTTAAAACTCTCTAAAGAGACATTTCAAAAGAGAGAAGTTATCAGAAAAAAACCAAAAGGTGCAGCTACGCCTGAGTATAGAGACCTCTCTGAGCAGATTAGAAATTTAACTATGAAAAAATCAACTGCTGAATCTGAACTTAAAAAAATCAAACAGAAGTATGAATTAGCAAAGCAAACGATAGAAAATGCAAATGAAGATAGAGCAGATTATAAAAAGCTTCTGCCAGAGATGTTAGAGGTTCAAAATAAAAAAATACGAGACCATGAAGGCTCTCTTAGAGAGTTTGAAGATGAGTATAAAGAGGCAAAAAGCACTATTGTAGAGACTTTAACAAAATCAAGAAGATTAAAAATATGAAAAAATATATTTTAATACTCTCATTTGCAACTCTCTCTTTTGCAAATGAGCTAGATTTTATAAATCCAATTTTTGAAGAGTTTCAAAAGAGACTATTTGATTCTATGAAACTTAAAATGCCTTTTGTAAATACTGCTGAAGATAAATCTTTTTACTACTTTTTAGTAGAGTTAGCTGGAGCTAAAAAGAGAGATATAACTCTAAATATTGAAGATTCAAAACTAGTTATCTCTGGTAAAAGAAGTTTTAATTATAATTTTTTGAAAAAAGAGATTTACGATGGCGAATTTAAAAGAGAGTTAAAACTACCATCAGATGTTGATATTGAATCTATAAAAGCTAAATTTGAAAATGGAATTTTAGAAATTAGATTTAATAAAATATCTATAAAATCAAAAAATATAACTATTGAATAGATAAATTAATACTATTATCAAAATCCAACAGCGTCAATAACTCCACCTTTACAACCTATACCCTTTTTAGGTGCTGTTTTTATAAGAGATTCTATCTTTGTATCTTTTTCTATTTCACCTTTCAAATTAATCTGTATCTCTGTTATCAACCCTCTTTTGCAGTTAATTTTTATTCTATCTCCACTACCTTTTCCAAAAGCTCTATCAAAAGCCTTTTTAATCTCTGAAGAGTTTACCTTTTTACCAATATTTCTTTTAAAAAAATCTTTCAGATAGCTAGAGTTTATCTGATTTACAAGAGAGACAGATTCTAAGTAGTACTCATTCGGGCTATCACTATAACAAGTTCCATGTTTTATCCACTCATATCTATGAAGACAAGAGATAGTACCTGGCATTACATTTGATAGCTTTAAAGCTACATCTCTTGATAAATCTAATCTAGGAAGCTTACACCAAGAGCTTTTTGTTGACTTTTTTAACTCTCTATTGACATTACAAAAGAGTTTCTCTGGCCAGAGTCCATGAAGAGAGAAAGATTCACTATCGTATCTATCTTTACATTCAGGCTTTTTCTGATTTAGTTGACAAAATGAGTTTTGCCAACTAATGGCTAAAACATACTTTTTATTTGAAACTTTTTGAGAGTGAGTATTACTAAAATTAACTCTACCACACTCTTTAGCTATCCATTTTTTACTCTTATCTATAACTATTTGGTAGTGAGATTCATTAGCTCTATTTTTTCCAACTACTCTATATTTTTTATTTAACTTTATTTGGTGAGAGTTTGTCTTTTTTTTGATAGAGCTATATGCAAAACAGCTCTTTTGAGCTGTAAACTCTCCATCTACTCTCTCAAAAGAGAGTAGAGTTAAGGGTGTTAGGATTAGTAAAAGTTTTAAACTATTTTTTAACATCTATTTCTCTCAATTTAATTTTTACACTCTAGCAACATATTATCTAATATTTGAGGAATCTCTACACAAATTTTATCAACTCTATCAAATAGAGAGTTAATTCTATCTATATCACTCTCATTTAAAATATCTTTCATAAGGTTGTGAAACTCTCTATGAGGTGAATCTAGTTTTGAGTAGCTTGGAGTCTGTCCAAATAGGCTTTTACCCTCTCTTTGATACCATTTGCCAAATCTACAACTTGACGCATCTTTTAAACTGATATTTCTATTTTTATCGAATATCTGATTAAATGTATCTATTTTAAATTTTAAATGGTCTATTTTTGTTAAATTTATAAAAATAGAGTTTTTTGTATACTCTGTATTTTTATTATTAAAATTAATATTATCTATTAATTTATCAACTACACTCTCAAAATCTCTAACTCTATTTGATGATTCAATTGATAACTCTTCAACTTTTTTAGTGCTATCGTGAATATTACTACTATTTTGTTTTAGAGTATTTACATTTAGCTCAACCTCATTTGTTGCTTTATGGGTTCGCTCAGCCAACTGTCTAACTTCATCAGCAACAACAGCAAATCCTCGCCCATGCTCTCCAGCTCTAGCTGCCTCAATAGCTGCATTTAGAGCTAATAGATTTGTCTGGTCTGATATATCTTTGATTAAGTCGATAATAGATTGAATGCTACTTACATTATCATTTAAAACTTCCACAGATTGGTAAGTATCTAGTGACATATCAGTAAGATTAGCTAACATTTGACTAACTTCACTCACTTCAGATTTCGCACCCTCTATATCATCTCTTATATTTTCATTTTTTTCACTATTTTTCTCTAGTGTATTTATATTTAAATCGATACCATTTTGTAGATTGTCTATATCTTGGCTAATTGTTGGAAATATTCTATTTATAAGCTCTATTGACTTATTTTTTGTTTGAGAATTTCTCTCTTTTTCACTGATTTGACTCTTTAAAGATTCGTTTTCACTTTTTAAATAGTCAATTTCACTATAAGCATCTTTTAATTTTTGTGCTAACTCTTTTAATAAATCATCTTTTTTGCTACTAAAAAACATATTTTATCCTTGTAAATTTTGGATAGTTCTTATTTTTTAAAAAAGCAAAAGTTATTCCTAAAATAGAGATTGAGGTTTCGGTTTTTGCAATTTCGATTTTAAATTTTTTAAATCAGCATTAAAAATTAGAATAAAATTAAAAGTTAAATTTTGTAAAAGTGAGTATAACTCATCATTATCTTTAAAATAACATACTCTATCTTTTGCAATTTCTAAATCTAGTTTTATCTTTTTAGGTAGAAATATATAGCTTTTAGCCCATTTTGTATTTTTAAAGAGATAGTCTATCTCTTTTTTGAGTAGATATTCACTATTTTCAAAAATCAAAACTCTATTACTTTTTGAAAACTCTTTTATATATAGATTAGAATCTAAAAATATCGGTTCAAAGTGAGATGTAAAGTGTAGATTTTTTAGAGAGAAATTTAGTTTATTATTTTTTAAAAAGCTTATTAAATTTATTAAATCATCTACAAATATAAAAGGCAATTTTGCTCTACTATATAACTCATTTCGATAGTGAAGTGTAGTTTCAAAGAGATATTTATTAACTATCTCTATCTGCTCTTTTTTGGTTGAATCTATCTTATGATAGAGTGGCCAAACCTGCTCTATAAACTCTCTATCTTGAGTAAAAAATATTGTATCACTATCTGCACTTACAATTTTATGAAAATTATCTATTTTAGAATCATTTAAAAAAATGATATTTTTCTCTAGGGATATTTTTTGTGCTAACTCAAATTTGATAGGGTTTAGTAGATAGAAGCTGTAAGAGCGATTTAAAAGTAGAAATCTAATTAATTTAAGTGAGGATATAAGAGAAGATTTTACCCTTATATAGGCAATATCTAAATTTTTTTCTATCTTTAAATTAAAATCAAAAATAACTCCATAAGCACCATTTTCAATAGCCTCTTTTAAGTCATTTTCTCGCTCTTTAAAGAGAATGAATAGGTCTCCTCTCTTAACACTTTTAGGATTGAATCTAATTTCATTAAAATAGGAGACTGATGAAGAGTTTTTAAGCTCTCCACCTATCATATCTAAGATACTTCTTAGTCTCATTTGATAGGAGTTCCTACCTTTTTCTGTCTCTCTGGTTTTATTAAGTGGAGTCCATTTTCATCTTTAGCTGCTAATATCATTCCCTCGCTTAGATTTCCCATCAACTTAGCAGGTTTTAAGTTAGCAACTACACAAACTTGAGTATTTACAAGCTCTTCAGGTGAGTAGAACTCTTTTATTCCAGCTATTATCTGTCGAGGTTTCTCCTCGCCAACATCAACTTGAAGTTTAAGCAGTTTTTTACTCTTTTTAACCTCTAGTGCCTCTAAAATAGTTCCGATTTTAAGTGATACATTCATAAAATCATCAAAAGTTATGATTCCTTCATTTTTCTCTTCACACTTTTTAGACTCATTATTACAGTTTTTCGGTTTATCTTTTGTTGGTTCAGGTGATTTTAATACAGGCTCTTCGATTTTTGGAAAGAGAGGTGGTGTCTTTTCAATTGTAAAGCTATTTAACAACGCTTTATCTTTAATATATTTTTTATATGAATCAGTATCTATCTCTATATTTAGAGATTTTGCAATTGTTTTACAAGTTGTTGGCATAACTGGAGAGAGCATTATTGCAACTTTGGCTAATATGTTTGCAACTAGTGCAACAAGAGCCATAGCCTCTTCCTCTTTACCCTCTTTCATCTTTACCCAAGGCTCATAAGTAGCGATTGATTGATTTGCTATTGTTAAATTTTTCCAAAGCTCTTCTAAATATTTGTGAATCTGCATATCAAAGAGAAAATGCTCTAAATTCTCAATTAGTGTATCAGCTTCACTTATCTCTTTGCTATGGTATTTTAATAAATCTTTTGAATCGATTTTAAAATCAAAATATTTACCACTCATACCGATAATTCTATTTAAAAGGTTTCCTAAATCATTTGATAAATCAGAGTTTATTCTATCAATCAGTGCTTTTTGAGAAAAGTCTCCATCTTGACCAAATGGAACTTCACGAAGCATAAAGTATCTAAAATTTTCAACTCCATAAGCATCAGCTACCTCTTTAGGATTTACTACATTCCCTTTAGATTTACTCATCTTCTCGCCATTTCTAGTCCACCAGCCGTGTGCACCAATATGTTTTGGTAACTCTAATCCCAAACTCATTAAAAAAGCTGGCCAGTAGATAGCGTGAAATCTTAAAATATCTTTTCCAACTAAGTGGATTGTTGCAGGCCAGTGACTCATTTTATCTTTTTCAGAGTATCCTAGAGCAGTTACATAGTTTAAAAGTGCATCTAACCAAACATACATAACATGTTTTGGGTCGTTTAGATGCTCAGGAAGTTTTACACCCCACTCAAAACTAGTTCTAGTTATTGATAAATCTTTTAATCCAGCCTCTACAAACTTTATAACTTCATTTCTTTTAGACTTTGGCAATATAAAGTTTTCATTGTTTTTATAAAAATCGAGTAGTTTATCTTCATATTTTGATAGTGCAAAGAAGTAACTCTCCTCTTTTATCAATCTTGTAGGCTTCCCACACTCTGGGCAGAACTCATCATTGATAAGTTGTGTATTTGTAAAGTATGTTTCACAACTAACACAGTAGTAACCCTCATACTCACCCTTATATACATCACCATTTTGGTGCATCTTATCAAAGGCGTGAACTACACCTTTTTTATGGTCTTCATCTGTTGTTCTAATGAATTTATCATAACTAATTTCAAAATCGTCCCAGAGAGTTTTGAAAGCTCCACTAATCTCATCAGCATACTCTTTAGGAGTTTTACCTCTAAGCTCAGCCGATTCAGCAATTTTTTGACCATGCTCGTCAGTTCCTGTTAAAAAATATGTATCATACCCTACAAGTCTTGAGTATCTAGCTAGTGTATCACCTATAATTGTTGTGTAAGCGTGACCAATATGTGCAACATCATTTACATAATAGATAGGGGTTGTTATATATACTTCTTTGCAATCCATTTTTATCCTTTAGAGGTACTTTTTATAAATAGTTTTTTTATTAAAATTCGAAATCTGAACCTTCACCTTTGTTCATATTGCCATAGACTGATTTTACATAAGCTTCTCTTATCTCACAGCCTACCAATTTATCACAATCAAAACAGCTATTTAGCTCTTTCTCTCTCTGGCAAGAGAGAAGCTGTTCGCTTCTGTTTTTTAACTCTCTATCAAAATCTTCGTCACTTATTTGCATAAAACTTCTTAACTTCTTCTATCTCATAACTAGAGCCAAAAAATGAAGGCATAGTATCGTGTAGATGCTCTGGAGTGAAATCCAATAGTCGATTTACACCATCAGTTGCTTTTCCTCCAGCTCTCTCAAATATCTGTGCAAATGGAAAAATTTCAAATATTATTCTAAGTTTACTTTTGGGTTTGTCAGTAGTTGCAGGGTAACTAAATAGTCCACCTTTGTTTAGCAAAATATTGTGTAAATCTGGAACCATTCCACCACAATACTCTAACTTATAGCCATCTTTAAATAGTTTATCTACAAGCTCTCTATGATGTGGCAACCAATCTTTTTGCGTTCCACCTGTTGCACTAATAGAGCCTTTTTCATTTAGAGAGATATTTTTAATAAATTCAAATTTTTCAGACTTGTTTAGTCTGTAAAGCTCTACTTTTTCTCTAGCAATTACCAAATCAACTCTAGCACCATAGACAACATAGACACTAGCTACTAAACTAGACCCTGCAAAAGATGAATCGTTATAGATTCCAAAAATTGAGCCAACACTTTGATTTACATCTACCAAGCTACTTCCATCAACTGGATCATATCCGATATAGTACTCACCCTCAGGATTTATTGCTACTTTATCCTCCTTCTCTTCACTGATAATCTCTTTGATAGATTTGCACTTTTTAAACTCATCTTCTATTATCTCATCACCTAAAACATCTAGTTTTAGTTGAGTATCTCCTGTTTGATTTTGGTTTTCACTATAACTTCCATCAGCTTTTTTAATTGCATTATTGATTCTAATAGCACTATTTTCAATTGCTTGAAGTATATCTCTCATTCAATCTCCTTTGCATTTTCCATAATCCATTTAACTATAAGTTCAGGCTCATTTAAATCTAGTGTTTTCATATCTGTTGGAATATTTTCTCTATTTACACTATCATCTATCGCCAATGCATTGGAGCAATTTAGGTAACTCTCATCTATTTTATCTCTAAATATAGCAATTCTAGGAAGAGGTAGAGTTTTTAGACCTTCAACTAATAAAAAATCAAAATTATCAAATATTTTAATAATATCATCTAAGGTTTTTGTCTCATTAGAAAAATATGTAGTTCTTTTAGGAGAAGTTACTATAACTTCTGCACCAGTATCAAAAAATTTGTAACTATCTTTTCCCTCAACATCAAACTTAGCTTTATCTTTTGGATCATTTTTTACAATGGCTACTTTGAAGTTTTGGCTTTTTAATATTTTTGCAATTTTTACTACTAAAGTGGTTTTACCACTATTTGAAGGACCTGTAAAGGCAACTGCTAATCTTTTCAAAAACTCCCCTTTTTATTTAATGTAATAATTATATCAAAAAAATATTTTTTTATTTTAGCTATTTTCTAGCTTTTTGACCATGTTTTCAAGACTTTTAACAAAAGTATCACTATCATTTAGACATTTAGAAACTAAAAAATTCTCAAATCCAAGCTCTTTTGCAATTTCAGCATACTCAATAGATAACTCAAGTACAGTCTCTGAATTATCTATTATAAATGAGATGGGATATATTAATACATTTTTATTATCAATAGATTTTAAAACACTCTCTAGTGATGGCTCAAGCCACTTAACTGGCGTCACTTTTGATTGATAAGCTAAATGGATATTTTTAAACTTTATCTCATTTTTATCAAGTAAATCTTTTAAAATATCTATATTTGATATAACCTCTTTTTCGTAAGTATCACCATCATTAATTATCTTCTGTGGCAAAGAGTGAGCTGAAAATATTAAATCAAACTCATTGGAATCAAAATCTTTTATCTCTTTTTTTATATTCTCAATTATTGCACTATTGTATATCTCATCATCAAAAAAGTAATCAACTCTCTCTATCTTTGGAGAGTAGTTTAACTCATTTAATGCTCTCTCTATCGCTTCAAAAGAGGATTTTGTAGTTGTTGTTGAGTATTGAGGATATAGAGGTATTAGAAAAATCTCTTCTATATTTTTATCTCTACACTCTCTAAGCACCTCTAACTCAAAAGGTGCTGTATATCTCATTGCGTAAGTTATTAAGTAATCAGGCATAGCTTTTTGAAGTTTATCTACTAACTTTTCTGTAATTTTTAATAGAGGTGATACTCCATCTATTTTTTTGTAATTCTCTATTACTATATTTTTTCGTCTAAAAACAATAAATTTTGCTATTAAACTTCTTAAAAAATCACTCTTTACACGAATAATATTCTTATCATTAAACATATTTGTTAAAAAGATTTCAACCTCTTTCGCATTGTTAATTCCACCCATGTTTAATAATATTACTGCTTTAGTCAAAAAATATCCTTTTGGTAACTTTCGTAGGCTTTTCTTATTTTAAGATTTAATTTTTAAAATATAGATAAAATTTTAATAATAAATTTTATCTACTCGACAATTAAACTCTCTATAAAAGGGTGTTTTTTGTATCCATGCTCATCTGCTTGTTTTGCTATAACTTCTAAATCTTCATAGACTTGATACTCTCTTGCTATTGTCTCTATCTCTGCATCTATTCCAAATCTTTTAATATAGTTTGCTAGAGTATCAACCCAGCTGATAGCTTGAGTTACACGAACCTGTTTTAGTTGATTTATATAGGCTATTTTTATAGTAGCTGTTACTCTCTTTTGCCAATAACCAATTTTATAGTAACTCCCTATCTCAGCAATTACAGCTTGTGCATCACCTTGAAAAGCATCTTCTTTTGCCTCTTCAAATACCGATTCAAATCTCTCTTCTAATCTTTTGAATATTCTTAAAGAGCTTAACATTGGATTTTTATGAACAAGCTCACAAGCATCTTGAAACTTTTTATTTTTTATCATTAAAATGAGATTCTCTTTCTCTTCAATAGATTTTAATTTCTCTTTAGTAGTTATTGAATGAGATAAAAATCCTAAAAGAGTTGTTCCTACTTTTTTTGCCTCTGTAAAGTTCTCTTTATTCTCATGCTCAATCAACTCTTTAAATAGAGAATCTCCTAAAGAGATAACTTTTTTATAAACCTCTGTCTCTTTTAGTACAGGATATTTTTTAACAACAGAAAAATAGGCTTTTATCTGTCGTTTCTTAATTAACTCTTCAGATACTTTAAACATATTTGCATTTTTAAGTAGATTACTAATTAAATTCTTTTTCGAATCTATATTTTGAAAAGGGGTTAAAATTTTCTTTGCTATATTAATGTTTAATTTAGGATCCTCTTCAAGATACTTTTTTGCTTTATTAAATGTTCTAGCCCATTTTCTCTCAAGCTCTTTGTAAGCATTAGTGCTTTTTAGATATTGATTATCTTCAGATATTAAATAAGCTTTTCTATAATCCTCTTTATGAATTATCTGCATAAACTCTCGCATAATCTCTTTTTTCATCAAAAAGATATTAAACTCTTCATTTTTTTTCTCATCATCTTCAACAAATGGTTCAACAAGCTCTAGTGCCTCTTTTATCTTATCAGCTGTTATAAGCTCTACTGCTTTTTCTAGTATCTCTGGCCAAACATTGTCAAACTCTTCATAACAAGGGTGGATTCTTAAAAATATATTCTTTTTTAATATATCTTTAGCCTCTCTATATTTTTTATTTTTAATATAGTTTTCTAACTCTTTTAAGTATTTATCGAACTCTAATATCTGTAATTTTCCATCAATAAAGCCTAAAAGTACATAGTTTTTATAGATTTTAACTAAAGATATACCAGAGCCTCCAAGATTTACCTCTAGCACTTTTGCATTATCTTCAAGTCTAATTATATAGACATAACTATGTCTTGTAGCTACAACTGCAAATTTTTCATCTTTTGATATTTCAACTGTACTTGGCCAAGAGTTAAAGTGATTAAAAGAGGAGAGAATTGAGCGTTCAACACAATCATAAATGATTGAAGTTCCTCCATTTGTTGCTAAAAATATCTTTTGATTCTTATCAAAAAAAGCAGTAGTTTCAACTACATCTTTTGTCTTGATTAAATTTGTCATTACCATTCGTTTCAAATCAAAAATAATTGTTGTTTTATCAAATGAGCTTGAAGCGATTCTTCTACTATCTGATGAGTAAGATAGTGATGCTATAAAATCGGGTCTATTAGGTAGTGATGTTAAAAGCTCCATTGCAGGAACTTCAAATATGAAAACTTTACCATTTTGGCTACCCGTTGTTAAATATTTAGAGTTATGTGAAAATTTAGATACTTCAATATCTGCCAAGTGCCAAGATAACTCTTTTAGATTCTGCACCTCTTCATTCTCATCAAATAAAAAAGTAAGCTCTGTTATTAAGTTCTCATCAGGAAGTGCTAAATAGCCATCACTTGAAGAAGATATAGCTTTAGTATATGGGTGAAGAGTATCATCTTCGAAGTTAGCAAGTTTTATTGATTGTTTTAATTTAAAAGTTTCTAGATTTATAACATATAGACTATAATAACTATCTACTACTAAAACATATTTTTTGGTAAATGAAATGCTAGTTATTGAACTATTTAACTTTAACTCTTGAACTACATTTAGCATAATCTCTCTTTATTTTTTAATTTCCTATTATATCTTATATCTCTTATATCGACATTTTTTGTAATTTAATTTATAAGCAAAATTTTCTTAAAGTTCATTTAATTTATTAAAGGATAAAATTTACCATAACTTATTTTATAAAAAGGGAGCAGAAAATGCCAAAAATTAACAGATATGTAGATATTTCAACTATTGATAGAGAGACGAAAAAAGATTATATTGATAGACACTCACCATTTGTAAAACCACAAGGTGATGCAAAAAAAGAGACTCCATTTGTAGTTAAAGTTAGAATGGGTGATGAGTATGCTCATCCAGACGATTTTGACCACTATATCTCTTATGTTCAACTATGGGACGGTGAAACGCTTTTAGGTCAAGCAAATATGCAAGCTGGAGCATTAGGAAACACTAAAGCAAACTTAGAAGTAGACTTCACAGTTATTCCAACTAAATCAAAAATGAAATTAACAGCGATGAGTTACTGTACTAAGCATGGCTTATGGGAAAGTACAGAAGTAGTAGTTGAGGTAGCAGAGTAATCTGCCCCTCACCGTATGGATTTAATAAATGCTATAACTCTAAAATATCTATATAATTTAAAAGCGTTAGGAGTTGATTATATAGATATTTTAGAATCAAAACAGAGTGATGATTCTTTGCCTGACGATATTGATGATTTAAGAGAGTTAGTTGATAGCTGTTTTTTGTGTGAGCTTTGTCAAACTAGAGCAAAAACAGTCTTTGGAGAGGGTTCACTCTCTAGTGATATAATGTTTATAGGAGAGGCTCCTGGTGCAATGGAGGATTACTCTGGTAGACCATTTGTAGGTCGAGCAGGGACACTCTTAACTAAAATGATAGAGCGAGTTTTAAATATTAGTCGAAGTGATGTCTATATTGCAAATGTTATAAAGTGTCGTCCACCAGAAAATCGAATCCCAACACCGACAGAAGCTACCACTTGCAAACCCTATCTATTAAAACAGATTGAGATAATTGAACCAAAAGTTATCGTTGCACTAGGGGCAACAGCTTATCACCACTTAACAGAGAGCAGTGCAAAAATATCCCATGTTAGAGGAAAAGTATTTGACTTTAATGGTATCTATTTAATTCCTACTTTTCACCCTAGTTATCTTCTTCGAAATGAAAAGGCAAAAGTTTTAGCTTATCAAGATTTATTAACAATAAAGAGAGTTTTATGCGAATTTTAATTTTAATTTTTTCTATATCTATTTCAATTTATGCAAAAAGTTACCTATTATCATCTCTAAATATATCTAAAAGTGAAGTGATAGACCTATCTACAACACCGTGTTCTCAAAGCTGTCTAAATCAATATTTGATAAATGGTGAGATTTTCTCATTTTTAGCTAAGTATAACAAAGAGGTTTACGATACAGATGTAAAAAATAAGTTTTTGATGTATAGCTCTATTTTCAATTTAGAAAAAGAGATTTTGTTAGATATAAATATAGCTGTACTTTTTCCTCAAAAAATGATAGGTAAATATGCTCTAAGCACTACAAAATCAATACTCTCATATCTACTTGCTAAAGATGTAGATTTCTCTATCGAAACATTTGATACAAAAAATGAGACTGTTGAGAGTATGCAAAAAATAATCAATAGCTTGAAAGAGAAAGAGATAAAGCATATTATCGCTATAACAACAGCAAATGGAGCTAATAATTTAGCCTCTGTCATAGATGAGAATCAAATTGTTTTTATTCCAACAGTTAATGTAAGAGATACAGATATAAACTCTACAAATATATACTTTGGAGGAATCGATTATAAAGCACAAGTTGATAGACTTTTTGGTTTTGCAAATAGAAAAGTAACGGTTTTGCATGACCAAAGCTCTGTTAGTAAAAATATCACAAATTACATTGAAAATAAACATGGTGATTCTAACCAAACAATGTTTTTTAAAAAATCTGTAAAATCTGATGAGAATTTTAAAAGACTTATAAAGTATAACAGAGATATTAACTACGCTACTATCTTTTTAAATACTCCCGTTATTAGTTCGAGTTTGATTCTATCTCAACTAACATTTTATGAAAAGATTTTTCATAGAGTTCTCTCAACACAGATAAATTATAACCCTCTTATTCTCTCTTTAACTCAGATAAAAGATAGAAAAAAGTTAGTTTTAGTCAACTCTATATCTGATATTAGTGATTCAAAAATAGCTGATTATAATAAACTTTTAGGAAGTGATGTTGTCTATGATTGGATAAACTACTCAAGCCTACTAGGTGCTGATTATATGTATGGTTTAATAACAAAAGAGAATAGTTCAATCTTTAAAGAGAAAATTTATAACAATCAAATACACTACAACACAAAACTTGTAAGACCTACAAATGATAAATTTATTCAGATAGGTCCGTGAAAACTTCTATAATATTTTTTGGAATTTTATAGATTTTTCCTTTTGACATAGATACAAGTAAAAGCTCAAGAGTAAAAATCTCTTCATCATCTCTAAAAACTCTCTGCTCTAGCTTTAAAGAGGCTCTTTTTATCTCTATCAATCGAGTTTTTATCTCGATAATATCTCCAAGTTTTGCAGAGTTTTTAAAATCAGCTGTTAAATTTTTTACAACAAAATAGAACTCTTTACTAAAAATATCTACATTTTTTTGAAAAAATATCTCACTTCTAGCTCTTTCGCAATAGTTTAAATAGTTTGAGTGATAAACTACTCCTTGCTCATCTGTATCTTCATAATAGACTCTAATTTTCATTTTTACCCTTTTTTTAGTAGAATTTTAACAAAATATTTAAATAGAGCTTGGAAAAATAATGAATAGAGAGATATTAGAGTTAGCTGGAAGCATTTTAAAAAAAGATGGGCTTAAAAGTACCTATATTGATAGTGTAAAAATATTTAAAACAACAAAAAACTCTCCAAAACAGCCACTTAATTACGATTTTTGTTTAGTTTTTGTTTTAAGCGGTGAAAAAATAGGGTATTTAGATGAGAAATTTTTTAAATACAACTCACAAAACTATTTAGTTATTCCTCTTACTCTCCCCTTTGAGTGCGAAACAAGGGCAACTGAAAAGGAGCCATTTATTTGCATCTTAATATCTATTGATAGAAAGATGATGTGTGAGATAATAGAATCTATCTCTAAAGAGAGAGATAGAGAGTTTAAAAGTAGTGAATTGGCAGTTTTTAGCGATAGCGTTACAGAAGATATTGAGAGTGTAATATATAGGCTTTTAAAAATATCTAGCTCTAAAGAGGAATCTAAAATATTAAAAATATCTATATTAAAAGAGTTATATTATCGAATTGCCGTAGGCAAAAACTCCTACTTTTTGCATAAAATGTTTTTAAAAGATACAAATGAGGGAAAAATATCAAAAGCACTTAAAGAGATTCATAAAAACTATAAAAGTAGCCTAGATATAACAAAGTTAGCTAAAAGTGTAGATATGAGTATCTCCTCTTTTCACACACATTTCAAGAGAGTTACATCTTATACACCTCTTCAATATATAAAAAAAGTTCGATTAAATAGAGCTAAGAATTTAATAACAATTCATAAATATAGAGTAAATGAGACCGCCTCTAAAGTAGGTTATGAGAGTAATTCACAATTTAGTAGAGATTTTAAAAACTATTTTGGTTATCCTCCAAAAGAGGCAAAACCCTCTTTCGAAGAGTTCTCTATCTCATAGTCATTTTTAAAATCTGTTCAGATTTCTCAAGTGTTATTTCGCCCTTTTCTCCTATTGTTCCCATTCCATGCTTTTTAAGAGCTGGAATAATTTTCTCTATCACTTTATCATCAATATCATAATCATTTAAATTTGTTGAGATTCCAACACTTTGATAGAGGCTCTCTATCGCTTCAATTACCAATTCGCTACTATTTTCTATATTAAAGACTTCTCTACCCATTTGAGCTATTTTCTCTTTTTTAGATTCACTCATTACTCTTAAGAGTTGTGGTTGGACTACTGCAAGTGACCTAGCATGGTCGATTCCATAAAATGCTGTTAATTCATGCCCAATAAAATGAGTTGCCCAATCTTGAGGAACTCCTACACCAATTAATCCATTTAAAGCTTGATTTGCTATAAACATTAGATTCTCTTGCCACTTTAAATCTCTCCTCTCTTCCCAAGAAGAGGCAAGTTTTACCAAACCTTTTAGAAGTGTCTCACTATACCCATCATTTACTAGTGATGTAGTTGGATATGTTAAATACTGCTCACAAATATGTACAAATGCATCAACTAAACCATTTGCTAACTGTCTATCGCTAAGAGTTGATATAAAACTAGGGTCTAATATTGCAAAATTTGGTTGAACTAAAGGAGAGAAGAAAAATCTCTTCTCATCAGTTGACTTTTTAGAGACTACTGAGGCTTGATTTGATTCAGAACCTGTCGCAGGAAGTGTTAAAACTACTCCAAGAGGAAGGGCTTTTTTAACTTCAGCTTTTCCATCTAAAAAATCCCAACCATCACCATCATAAAGAGCTGATGCAACTAAATATTTACACCCATCAATCACAGAGCCACCACCAAGTGCTAAAACAAAATCGATATTTTTCTCTTTTACAATCTCAACTGCCTTATTCATAGTCTCTACTGTTGGATTTGGCTCAACTCCACTAAACTCAAACCACTCATACCCATCAAGTGCTTTTGATACTTGCTCAAAAGAGCTATTTTTTTTGACTGAACCACCACCATAAACTACTAATACTCTAGCACTTTTATCGATAAAATTTGTAATAGCTTTTATTTTATCTTTACCAAACTCTATTGCTGTTGGATTATGATATGAAAACTCCATTTAAATTCCTTTAATTTATATTTTTTAATTTTATAGCGTTATTATATGAAATTTAAAATATTTTTAAAATAGCTATTTCTACAAAAAGTATATCTATTTCTACAAATGAGTTTAAAGATAGTAAAATTTTTATTAAAAAATCAAGCACTAAGCAAATAAAAATCTAAGTCTCTAATTTCGCTTATTTAATCAATATTATAAAATTTAAATATTGCTTTTAAAGAGTCAGAAAAATTATTGATGAAACTTGCTCTTTTTATTTTGTTATAATAGCTTTTTAAAAAAAGTTAAAAGTTAATAGAGATATTGAAAAAATTTAAGGATATATTTTGATACAAATCGCGTTAATTGGAAAACCAAATGTAGGGAAAAGCTCACTTTTTAACCTACTTGCAAAAGAGAGAATAGCTATCACTTCAGAGATACCAGGAACTACTAGAGATTTTAAAAAAATGAGAGTAAAGTTAGATGAGAAAGAGTTTGTATTAGTTGATACTGGTGGAATTGAAGAGAGAGATGAGATGTTTTGCACTATCAAAAAGAACTCTATTCAAGTGGCAAAAACATCAGATATTGTACTATTTATGGTAGATGGAAATTTAGCAATTGATAATGAGCAGAAAAAGATTTTTTATGAGATTCAAAGTGAAGTAGAGCATATTGCACTTATTGTAAATAAGATAGATAGTGATAAACATACTGAAAATGTTTGGAATTTTTATGAATTTGGAACAGAGAGTATCTTTCCAATCTCAGTGGCACATGCCAGAGGTACACTAAAACTTAAAGAGTGGCTTCACTCTAAAATACCAACTGAGCTTGAGAGTATTGCTCCAGTTGAAGATGAAAATGATTTTGATTCATTTTTAGAAAATTTTGATGACTCAGGAGAGCTTAAAGAGAGAGAATTTAGCGAGATAAAAGTGGCTATTTTAGGTAGACCAAATGTAGGTAAAAGCTCACTTTTAAATGCTATTTTAGGCGAAGATAGAGCTGTTGTATCACCAATTGCTGGGACAACAATTGACCCAGTTGATGAGAGTATTACTTATAAAGATATGGATTTAACTTTTGTAGATACTGCTGGAGTTAGAAAAAGAGGTAAGATAGAGGGAATAGAAAAGTATGCACTTTATCGAACAGAAAAGATGTTATCTGATGCTGATATTGCTATTTTAGTACTTGATTCTAGCGAGAGTTTTAAAGATTTAGACGAGAAGATAGCTGGAATTATCAATAAGTTTAGATTAGGTGTAATTGTTGTTTTTAATAAGTGGGATATATCTTATGATACTTATGCAAAAATCATGGAAGAGTATAGATTTAAATTTAACTTTTTAGGTTTTGCTCCAACTATTACCCTCTCTGCAATGACAAAAAGACATATTGATAAGTTAAAAGATAAAATTTTAGAAGTATTTGATAATTTAACTCAAAGAATTCCAACATCAGTCTTAAACAGAGTGGTTGAAGAGGCAACAAATAGACACAAAATCCCATCACTTAAGGGAAAAATGATAAAAATTTATTATGCAACACAATTTAGTGTAAATCCACCTAGAGTTGCACTTATTATGAATAAAGCTCATTTACATTTTAGTTATAAGAGATATTTAGTGAACTTTCTAAGAGATAATTTTAACTTTGAGGGTGTATTAATAGATATAGTGGCAAGAAAAAGAGGAGAAAGAGAAGAGGATAAGCGTGAGGAGTGATGCAAAAGAGTTTCAAAAATTAATAAAAATATATTTAGAAGAGTTAAGAGATTCAACTAAAATCGCTTTAAATAAATTAGCTACTTTAAAGATACCTAAAGAGAGTAGAGAGATTCTCTTTCAGCTTCTCCCAGAGCAATTGATAAGTAACAGATTTCCTGTTATAGCACTTTTTTTAAATGAAAATCTAAATAGAGTTTTTGATTTTGAGTTTGAAAAGATAATTTTAAGTAGAGACTACTCTTTAGAGTTTATAAAATATGAAGAGAGTGAAGAGTTTTCATATATAAACTCATTTACCAATATATTTGTAGAGTGGTTTTATAAAATATTTTTAGATACAGAGTTAAAAAAACTTAATCTTAAATTTTCAATTGCCCTACACGATTCCATATATAGTTTTAATCTCTTAAATAGAGAGTGGGAGAGAGATTAGTTTTTTTCAAAACTGCTTTTAATACATTTTATTTCTCTAGCTTGGTAGTATTTTTTTATATAAATCTAACTCTGAAAAGAGTTAAATAATTTTATAAACCAAAATAACAATTTAAATGCTAATTAAATTAAAAAAGGAAATTTATGCAAAAAAAAGTAGGAATTTTAATTTTTGATGATGTTGAAGTACTTGACTTTTGTGGACCATTTGAAGTGTTAACTCTCTTGAGGTTAGATGAAAACAAAAGAACTACCTCAGTTTCTCCTTTTGATGTTAAGTTAATTTCTCCCAAAAAAGAGTTAGTTATTACAAAAGGTGGTATGAAAGTTTTAACAGATTATACTTTCAAAGATTCATTTACTTTAGATATTTTAATAGTTGCTGGTGGCTTTGGAACAAGAGAACTTATGTATAATAAAGATGTATTAGAGTTTGTAAAAAGAAAAGCTAAAGAGGTAGAACTTTTATCATCTATCTGTACAGGAGCTTTGATTTTGGCAAATGCTAAAATTTTAGATGGATATAAAGCTACAACACATTGGAAAAGTTTAAAACGAATGAAAACAGAGTTTAAAGATGTTAAAGTCTGTTTTGATAAATCTGTTGTAGAAGATAGAGATATTATAACTTCAGCTGGAATATCTGCTGGTATTGATATGGCTTTATATATAATAAAAAAATATTTTGGTGAAAAACTAGCCAAAAATACAGCTAAACACATGGAGTATCAATATATGGAATCAAATAAGAGAAAAATAGAGTTTTAATTACTCTTAAGCTCCTCCACTTTCTCCTCTAACTCTAAAAATCGCTCAACTACTGTTTCGTATTTCTCTTCAATCTCTTTTAGCTCATCAGCTACTTTTGTGATTCCTACTTGCTCGTAGCATTTTGGATTAGAGAGGCACTCATTTAGCTCCTCTATTTTTTGCTCAAACTCATCTATCTGCTCAGGTAAGCTATCATACTCTCTTTGCTCTTTATAGCTTAATTTTGTCTGTTTTTTCTCTTTTTTTACTTCAACTACTTTCTGCTCAGGCTCTATCTCAAAATCTTCAAGCTCTTTTATCGCTTTCTCTATCTCTAAATATTCGCTATAAGTTTGGTGACTCTCCTCTACCAAACCCTCACCTTTAAAAATAAAGAGTTTTTTAGCAATTTTATCAACAAAATATCTATCATGTGAAACAAAAATTACAGCCCCTTCAAACTTTTGTAGATTCTCTTCTAATATATTGATAGTTGGAATATCTAAATCATTTGTAGGCTCATCTAAGATAAGACAATCAACTTTTTTAGTAAAAAGAAGTGCCAAAGCGACTCTATTTTTCTCTCCACCGCTTAGGATTCCTATCTTTTTATCCAGATGTTCTCTAGGAAATAGAAAGTTTTTAAGGTAGCCAAAAACATGCATATTTTTGCCCCAAACCTCTACTCTATCACCACCATTTGGACAAAAAGTCTCTATTATATTTTTGCTATCATCTAATACGGTTCTATGCTGGTCAAAATATCCAATTTTAAAATCTCCCTTTTTAATAAATCCAGCATCAGCTTTTAACTGCTCAAGTAGAATTCTTATAAAAGTAGATTTTCCTGTTCCATTTTTTCCAACGATAGCGATTTTATCTCGCTGTACGATTCTAGTTGAGAAATTCTCTATCAATAGTTTTTCACCTAGAGATTTTTTAAGTTTTTCAATCTCAAAGAGCATCTTTTTTTTGTTTAACCCTTTTTCATCTTTGTTAAAGCTGTGCTGTTCTCTTTGAAGCTCAATAGTTATTTTACGAATCACAGAGGGATTTTTTTTGGCTCTCTCTTTTATCTCTAAAAATCTAGCTTTTCTACCCTCGTTTCTCTTTCTTCTAGCTGTTATTCCTCTTTGATACCATCTCTCTTCAGCTTTCAAAAGTCTCAATAGATTGGTATGGTCTTTTTGCATATTCTCTAATATTTTCTCTTTCTGCTCTAAATAACTTTGATAACCACCAGCGAAGTTTCTAAGTTTACAATCCTCTATCTCTATCGATTTTGTTGCAACATTGTCAATAAAATATCTATCATGCGAGACAAAAAGCAGAGTAAATTTCTCTTTTAGAATAATCTCCTCAATAAACTCAACCATATAGACATCTAAATGATTCGTTGGCTCATCTAATATTAAAATATCAGGTTTTTTTAATAAAAGTCCAGCTAAAGCAACTCTCTTTTGCTCACCACCACTTAAAAGATTTACTAATCTATTCTCAAACTCTTTTAATTTAAACTCTTTTAAAACTCTCTCCACTTTACTATTAATTTCCCACGCATTGAAGTAGTCTAATCTTCCTGCTAACTCTGCTTGTTCTTTTATCAAAACCTCATTTTCATAATCTGTAACTAAAAGATTGCTAATCTCATCAAATCTAGCTTTTAAATCTTTTAACTCTTTTAGATGTGTCTCAATCTCCTCTTTTACAGTCACATTATCATCAAATTTGGGAACTTGAGGAAGCATTTTTATAGTTGTATTTTGTTTGTATCTAATCTCACCAGAATCTGGCTCAATCTCTTTTGTTATAATTTTTAAAAGAGTAGATTTTCCACTTCCATTTTTTCCGATTATTGAAATTCTCTCACCCTCATCGATTGTAAAATTTATATTACATAATATTTTTTGTGCTTCGTACTGTTTGCTAATCTCTAGTAAGTCAACTAATGCCATAGATTCTCCAAAACTTTTATTCTTTGCCTGATTATAGTTAAATTTTTATTAAATGCTTAGAATAGGTTCGGTTTTAAAATAGAATTTACTTTTACTTAAATCTATATAATATAAAATGGGTAAAATAACTTTATCTATATAGGTTTTTAAAATTGAACATATCTTTAATAACGGCATTTTGCATTGTTGGGCTTTTTCAGATTCTATATACTTTTATCACTATCTCAAAAATAGAATCTCGATACTTTTTTAATAAAAAACTAATAGTATTTTTTATATCACTCTTTGCACTTAGTTTGATAGATACAATACTTGAGATAGAGTTTATCTATAACAGATTTCCACATCTATATCTAATATATTGGCCTTTCAATTTTCTATATGGTCCTTTTTTATATCTATATATAAAGAGTATAACTTATCCTAAAAGTAAAATAGAGAAGAGTAGTTACAGACACTTTATACCCTTTTTTCTATCTATAATTTTCTATTTGCCATTTTATTTTGGCTTTTCAGCACCTGAGAAAGTTATCTTTATAGAGGGCTATTTAAGAGATGATTTTTACACATTTTTTATAAGTGAGATTCTCACCTTTTTTGAAGTTTTACAGATTGCTCTATATCTATTTTTAGTTTTTAAGAGATTAAAACTACATCAAAAGTATCTAAATAATAACTTCTCATCGCAAGAGATTCTAAATTTAAAGTGGTTTTATAGATTGTTTATCAGCTCTTTTCTGCTCTGGCTCTTTTATAGTGTTGACCAGTTTATTATACATACTGGGATTTTGATGGAGGTTGCAATAATAAGTTGGGTAATTGCTTTTAACTACTCTATACTCTCTCACTCCATACAGATTACAAAACTATCTTTTAAAAATATAGAGATAGCAGAGCCATCAAATAGAATCAAAATAGAGAAAGATAGGGTTGATTTGAAAAAAGAGGCTAAAGAGATAGAGAGTTTTATAGAAAAGAGTAGAGCCTATTTAGATGAAAATCTAAATTTAGAATCTTTAGCAAAAAGTAGTGGTTATACTAGAAATCAAATATCTCTAATTTTAAATCAAGAGTTGAATATAAGTTTTTATGACTATATAAATAGAAAGCGAATCGAATACGCAAAAAAACTACTTTTAGATGGAAACTATGATGGAAATATTTTAAAAGTTTCACTCGAGAGTGGATTTAAATCTCGCTCTGTTTTTTATAGTAATTTCAAAAAATATTGCAAAATGACTCCGACAGAGTATAAAAAATTGCAAAAATCTGCATAAATTTGTCCGAATATGACCAGATAGACGACTAAAAAAAGAAAAATCGTTATAGTTTGAACAAAAAAAAGGATTTTTTATGAGATTTAAAAATTTACTATTAACTTCGATTAGTTTAGTTTTAATTGGCTGTGGTGGAGGTGGAGATAAAAGCTCTATAAAGGTTGAAGATGGAATCTTAAGTGATAAAAACCTACCAGCTATTGTTGAGTTTTATAGAGATAAATATGATATTCCTGCATTAGCTGGTATCTCTACTGATAGAGATTCTATTTTAGAGCAGGGCTTTAGTGGTAGAAAGATTCATAATATTGATAGAGATGTGACAAGTTATGAGCAGTGGCATTTAGGCTCTATAACAAAATCGATGACGGCACTTTTAAGTGGATATTTTGTTGATAGAGGTTTGATAAGCTGGAGTAGCACAATAGGGGATATTTTTCCAGAGTTAAGAGGTGTTTCAAATGATAAATTTCTATCTATAACTCTTGTAAATCTACTCTCACATAGTTCAGGAATCGAATCAGAAGATGATGAAGCTTTTGAAGATTATTGGGACTCTAGCGACTCTTTAGTCAGTCAAAGATTGGATTTTATCTATGAAAATGCTAACTATCAACTAAATCATGAAATAGGGGTTTTTGAGTATAGTAATATAAACTATTTAATTGTTGGAGCTATGATTGATAGAGTTGGAGGCGATTCGTTTGAGAATTTAATGCAATCTCATATCTTTACTCCTCTTGGAATGCAAAACAGCAAGATAGGTGAGGGAGGAGATATAGATGGTGCTTGGGGACATAAGTATATTTTAGGTGATTGGATAGCATTTAACCCTACTGTTACAGATAGTGCTGATAACTTTCCAATGATTTCACCAGCTGGAAGCAATACCTTTACAACGCTTTATGATATGTCACTCTACCTAAGAGAGCTTTTATCAGCTTTAGATGGAGAGGGAACGCTTCTATCTAAAGAGAGTTATCAAAAAATCTTTACACCTGTTGTAGCTACTAATTGGGGAGCTGATTACGCACTAGGATTTATGGTAAATAATAAAATTCTAACTCACTCAGGTAGTAATGATAGATGGTATTCACTTTTTATATTAGATAGAGAGCTGAAAAAAGCATTTTTTGCATCTACAAACTCATTTAAAGGTGAAGATTCAGGAAAAGCTGTCTCAAAACTTGTAGATACAATGGTAAATAGGGTTAAAAAATAGATAGAGTTTTTATACTCTATTTGCTCAATTCACAAAAGTTATCTATATTGTCGATTTGGTAATTTTTTATTATATTAAAAAGTGAATCTCTATCAAAAGGCTTTCTTAAATAGTAGCTAACTTTTAAATCGTATGATTCTTGCACTAAATCTGAAAAATCATAAGCAGAAATAATGACAATAACTTGATTTTTAGTTAATTTTTTGATTTTTCTAATCATCTCTATACCGTCCATTTTTGGCATCTGTACATCTGTAAAAATAATATCATAGATATTGTTTTTACAAAAATTTATAGCCTGAATCCCATTTTTAGCTATATCAACATCAGATACTAAATCTAATTTTTGACAATATCTACTGAGAAGTAATTCTATGCTTTTAGAAAATTCTGAATTATCCTCTACTATTAACATTTTTATATGATTTGGAGCTTTTTCCATAAAAGTAGCCTTTTTAAATATAGAAGTAATATCGAGTAATATGTTTTAGATTTGAAATTATATAGTGTCAATACTAACACATTTATAAATTTTTTAATACTTCTTACTGAAAAGAAAGAGTAAATCTAAATTTAATTAACCATTTTTTTTAAGTATGAAAATATGTTATAGTTTTGCAAATATTTTCTCTATGAAGTGAGGGGTTAAATGCAAGACTTTTTTGAACCTGTTTGGATTTTGGATAGATACTTTAAAACAGCTAAACAAAACTCTATTTTTCTATTTGATTTACCAACAGGCTTTGGTAAGACAAGGGCTGTAATAAACTATATTTCAAAAGTTATAAAAAGTGGTAATTTAGATAAAAAAATTATCTTTGTCACTAATATAAAAAAAGATTTACAAAATCCTATATTAAAACTAAAAGAGAGGTTAGATTTAGTTGAACATAAGAGAATCACTCTCTTTGATGGAGAGTTAAAAGATTTTGAGATACTTTTTATCGAGTTTGAAGAGTTTAAAAATCATAAATTTAAAGATTGTATTATCTTTATTGATGAGTTTGATTCTAGTAAAAGTTTTCTAAAGAGTAAGCCAGAGAGATTTATTGTAGATATAGCAGAAAACAACTATTTAATAGCTATATCTGCAACAGTTAGAATCAAAACTATTTTTGATAATTACGATTTTGAATACCTTAAAAAGTATATAAATATTCATACTCTATTAAAAGATGAGATTGAAGCTCTGCAAAAAGAGACAGATTTAAGAGATATAAATTATAAAAATATAGATATTTATAAAACTATTTTAGACAGAGAGTTAAACTCCAATTTAAAACTCTGCTATAAGAGTTTTTTAGATAAAAATATCTTCTCTTTTTTAGCTTTTGTAAGTGATATAGAGTTAATAGATAGAGATTTTTTAAATTTAGACTATATTGAAGTTTTAAGATTTGAGACTTTTTGGAAAGATATAGAGAGAATAAAAGAGAAGTTACTAAACTTTGAGAGAGTCTTTGTAATTACAGAGTACAGAAGTGTTGGAGCAGGGCAGAATATTCATTATGAAATTACTGAAAAGATAAAAGAGTCACTCAATTTAATTGAGTTATATAATAAAGAGAGAGAGTATATTAAAAAAGATTTTGATGCTATCTTTTTAGATTCACCATATCAATATCTTTTGGATAAATCAAAATTAAACTTTGTAGATAGAAATAGTTTAGATTATAAAAACTATTTAATAAAGATTGCTCTTCAATCGATTGGGCGAATAAATAAAACAAATCTCAAAAGCCAGAGTATCTATCTCTTTTTAGATAGAGAGTTTCAATCTAGCTTTAAAAAATTTGATTATAAGAGTTTTGTTCTTATTCCAGAGACTAAAAGCCTCTTTTTATAGTTTAAACTCATCTATTTTTGAGTTTAGATTCTCTATTAACTCATGTAGATGTCTAACTGCTTCGTTTGTCTCCTCCACTCTTCTTGTGTTTGAGTTTGAAAGCTCACCAATTTCTGATAATCTATTTATAATTTTTTCTGTATTTCTAATTATATTTTTGGCTTCATTTAGATTATGCTCTGCATTATTTGCACTCTCTTGCATAACTTCTGAAACACTTAAGATATTATGCTCAACCTCTTCAGATTTTGATGATAAATTGTGAATATTTTCAGAGTTTGATTGCATCTGCTCACTCACATCAGCAATTGCTTGAACAATTGAGTTTATTGTTATATTTATCTCCGATAGAGATTTTTGAGTTCTCTCAGCTAACTGTCTAACTTCATCAGCAACAACAGCAAAACCTCGCCCATGCTCTCCTGCTCTAGCTGCCTCTATCGCAGCATTAAGTGCTAAAAGGTTTGTTTGGTCAGCAATATCATTTATGACAGTTAAAACATTTTTAACTTGACCAGCCTCTTGACTAAGTGAAATTAGTTGAGTTGAGAGAGCCGATTCTTTCTCTGAAGACTCTTCAATATCTCTAACCATTTTTTGAATTACAGAGATGCTATCGTGAATAGTGCTATTTGCTTTTTGAATATTATTTTTATTTGATTCTATTTTTATCACATAAGAGTCAAATGAGCTTTTTACATTAGAGCTGTTATTTATAGTTTTATTTATTAATTTACTACTATCTTCAACATTTGCATCTATCTGCACCGATGTAGCTGAGAGTTCATTTGCAATTGAGCTACTCTCATAAGATGATTTTTGAATATGACTAAAAGCATTTTTAAGAGATAGTAAAAAGTTATTAAAACTTAAAATTATCTCTCCTATCTCATCTTTTTTATTACATTTTATTTTTTTACTTAAATCTTTACTATCACTTATTTTTATAATATTTTTTCTAAGTATCGATATTCTACTAGATATACTTTTCGATAAGTTAATTGATACAATTATCATAAAAAGTAGAGTTAATACTGAAGCTATAATTATATTTCTATCTAAAATATAGACAGCCTCTTCTAAATGTTTATGAGATTCTTTTAAATCTTTATTTACAACTTTTATAACTCTCTCTGCATGTTTTATTATAGATTTTGTTAAAGCATTAATATCATTATTTATCTTAATAAATTCACTATCACTACCTCTATTTTTTATTAAATCATTAGTAATTAATTTGTATAATTTTTTTGTCTCTAAAACTATTTTATTAATTTCATTTTTTTCAAGCTCTGTTGTTGCTAAAGCCTCTATTTTCTTCTCTTCAGATAAGAATTTATTATAAAGCTTTGAAATTTTATCTAACTTAATAGCATCAATAGAATCTCGGTTTTTTTCAACTATACTATCTACTGCAATTAATGCAAGATTTGTAATTAGATACTCAATATCTTTTAATAAAATCTCTTCGTGAAATTTCTCCTCTTGATGTTTTTGTATACTTTGATACTCAGATATGCTAAATATAATATACCCAACCATAGAGATAATTAGTAGAGCAATTAATGCAAAACTTAATATAAACTTAGTAACAATTTTCATTAAATCCCTTTTTTTTGTGCTTTCCCTTTTTTGAAAAAATAGAACTTTTTTCGATTTCTAAAATACAAAAAATTACTTTTCAACCATATAAAAAAAATTTACCAAAAATAATTTTTATGTTATTATGTTCATAATATTGATACTTTACTATTCAAAATGAGGTTTTTTATGTTAAAAAGGTTTTTTTTCTCTTTTTTTGTAATTTTTCTACTCTTTAATACAGCTTTTGCTACTAAAGTAAAAGAGAGTAAAAAAATTTTAGTTCTACTCTCTTATCATGCATTTATTCCATGGTCAATAGGTTACTTAGAGGGTTTAAACAGAGCAAAACAGCTCTATGGAGATAATATTGAGATATATTTAGAGAATATGGAGACAATTCGCCTTAAAAAAGGGAGTTTAACAGATAGAGAGTGGATAGGTTATTTAAAGAAAAAATATAAAAAAATAGAGTTTGATGCTGTAATTACTGAATCAAACAAAGCATCTATTTTTATCTCAAAGTATAAAAATGAACTTTTTTTAAAATCTATTCCTTTTGTCTCTTACGCCTCTGGTGGAAAAAATAGTAAAAAAGATATGAAGCGTATAAATATTTTTAGTTACGATTATGTAGAAAAAAATTTAGAGTTAATAAGTAAATTTCACCCCAACTTAAAAAATCTATTTATAATAAAAGGTGATGTAAAAAGTGCATCTTTCATTATAGATAAGATAAAAATAAAAGTGAAAAAATATTTACCAAAAACTAAATTAGAAATTTTCGAGAATTTTACAATAGCTCAGTTATATAAAAAATTATCAAAACTTTCTAAAGATACAGTTGTAATTTATACTATATTTTTTAAAGATAGAGATAATAATAAATTTATTCCAAAACATGAAATTACAAATTTAGCAAAACTATCTACTGCTCCCATGTATAGTTTTTATAGACCTCTTATAGATACAGGAATTATCGGTGGATATATGATTGATGCAGAGCTTACAGGATTAAACTCAATTAACTCTGCAATAGATTTAATTAATGATACTGAAAAAGAGAACCCCTATATTAGTTATAAACTTACTCTAGATTGGAACATTATTAAACTATTTAAAATTGATAAAAAATTGATTCCTAAAGATGCAGAGATAATTAATAAACCAATATCTATTTTAGATTTATATCTGCTAGAAGTTAGTATTGCTGGATTATTAATAACTATTTTAATTATTCTATTAATAGTTGCAATATATTTAAATATTAATAGAAAAAAACTGATTATATCTCTTGAGAATGAGACACAAAATAGAATTGATAGAGAAAAAATATTAATTGAGCAATCAAAAATGGCAACTTTAGGAAAGATGATAGGAGCAATAGCACATCAGTGGAAGCAACCTCTATCTCTAATTAATATAAAAGTTCAAGATTTAATATTAGCTCAAGAGTTTGAGGAGTTAGATGAGAACTATTTAAAAAATAGTTGTAAAAAAATAGAAAATAATGTAATGTACATGAGTCAGACAATAGATGATTTTAGAAACTTTTTTAAACCAAATAAAGAGAAAAAAGAGTTTTTTTTAAGGGATAGTTTAGAAAAAGTTGTAAATATTGTCTCTTCTGAGATAGAGAATTATGAGATAGATATAGAGATATTAGAAAATGATATTTTAATCAAATCTATACCAAATGAGATAGAGCAGATTTTGATAAACATCATAAATAATGCTAAAGAGGTTTTGATAGAGCGAAAAATAGAGAATCCATATATAAAAATCTCTCAAAGAGAATCAGAAGATAAAAAGTATGTAGTTATCTCTGTTGAAGATAATGCAGGTGGAATTAAAGATGATATTTTAAATAAAATTTTCGATTTGCACTTTAGTACAAAAGGGAAAAAAGGTGATGGCTTAGGTCTATATATGAGCCAGTTAATAGCTAAAGAGAGTTTAGGAGGCTCTATCACTGTTAAAAATAGAGAAAAAGGGGCTATCTTTGAGTTGATGATTTTAAAGAGTTTAGAGTAGATAAACTCTATTACGATTCTAATTTAGAAATAAGAAATCAGTCTTATTTTAGCTTTAGTCATACCCGTACTTGATACGGGTATCCATCTTTTTTAAAATAAGTAAGATAGATTACCCAATCAAGTTGGGTAATGACAAACACTCTATTTTTTTAAATATTACTTAAAATCGTATTCGAGTAGAGTAGATACTCTATTTTCAAATAAAAATTATCTCAAAAATATTATACTCATTTTCATACCTGTAATTTAATTTAAAACTGTGCTGTTTTAATATAGCATCGGTAATATAGAGACCAAGTCCTAAACCTTGACTTTTCTCTTTATTAAAAGCCTCCAAATAGTATTTTAATTCATGTTTTAACTCTTTTTGCAAATTAAAAAAACTGATTTTATTCTCATATAGCTCTATTTTTACCCGTTTATCAATAGAGTATTTTATTGCATTATCTATTAGATTCTTAAAAGCGATAGCTAAATAGTTAAAATCGGCTTTTATTTTTTTGGGACTACTCTTTAACTCAAAGTCTATAATATCTCGCTCTTGCATAGATAAATCAATCGCTTCATCTAAAATATCAATTACTCTATACTCTTTTGCTTCTAAATTTAGCTCACCTGATGTAATCCTCTCAATAGAGCTTGATTCTTTTATTAGATTCTCCATTCTATTAAATACAGAGTGTAAAATCCTCTTTTCACGATTCTCTAATAACTCAATTGCAAACATTCCCTTTGTAATAGGAGTCTTCAACTCATGCATAATATTTCTTAGAAATAGTTGTCTCGATTTTATCAAAGTATCTATCTTTCCAACAGCTCTTTGGAATGCTCTAGCTACATCGCCTATCTCATCGCTTGAGTTTATATTAATATCTATATCAAAATCTCCATCAGCAAACCTATCAATATTCCTTTTTAATCTCTTTAGAGGGTAGATTTTTTTGATAATAAATATATAAGAGGTGCTAAAAATCAAAATTATAAATAGAAAAAACCAAAGAGCAGGTTTTATACTATATGGTTTTGTGAGGGTATCTTTTAATAAGATATTTAAAAAATGCTCATCTTTAGCATAGATATAAAAACTCTCTTTATAAGTGACTAGTAAGATTCTAATTCTTTTTAAATCTATACTTTTTAAAACTTTTGAGTAAGCTAAAACTTTAGCCTTTTCATTAATAGACTCTATCTTTTTTAGATAATCAAAGTTTTTAGAATCAAAATCATCAAAAAAGTGAGGAGGTTTTAGAGGAATATCTACTCTATTGAATTTACTAAACTCTTTTTCTCTCTCTTTTCTTAAATTTCTCTCTATAATATGAGGCAAATCTGCCATATATTTCTCTCTTAATTTTTCGTAATAATTCATCTTATCAAACTCTAAAAATAGTACAAATGAGATAGTTATTGAGAGAATAGAGATGAAAAAGAGAAGTGATATACTGAAAAAAATCGATTTTATCTTCATTTTGAGAGTTTGTAACCGATTCCACGAATAGAGAATATATATTTTGGATTTTTAGAATCATCATTTAATTTATGTCTGATTCTTGAGATTATCACATCTATACTCTTATTTGAGCTATCTTCGCTAATCTCTAAAACATTTGAGACAATCTCCTCTCTTGAGATTACAAACCCTCTCTTTTTAATTAAATAACTTAAGATTCCAAACTCTGCATTTGTTAAATTTAAAATATCTCCATTGAAAGTTATCTGCATTCCACTCTCATCTAAAATAAAATCCTCTTTAACAACCTCATCTTTAAACTCGATTCCAGCCCTTCTTAATACAGAGCTGATTCTAGCCTCTAACTCTCTTGGGTCGTATGGTTTTGGTAGATAATCATCTGCTCCCATTTTCAAAGAGGTAACTTTATCTGTAATATCACTTCTAGCTGAAGAGATAATAATAGGAATCTTCTTTTTAGCTAAAATCTCTCTACAGACATCAAGCCCGTCCATATCAGGAAGAGTTAAATCTAAAATAACTAAATCAAAATCTTCAACATCAATCGTAGCTAGAGCTAAATAGGGACTATCTATATTTTTAACCTCTATTTTAAACTTTTGTAAATAAGCTATTAAAATATCTGCTAACTCTAAATCATCTTCTATCATTAATATTTTTATCATTTATCATCTCTTTTAATTTTAAAATCTGTTTTTTTGTTAATATATCTAAAAACTCTTTTAGATATTTAGTTTTTGAATATATCAACTCAATATCCCTCTCTCTATTTTTTTTGATAAACCTTGCTCCATTAAACCCAGTTATCTCAATAAAATCTCTAATATCTATATATGAATTATCTTTCAATCTATGTAAATTATTCTCATACTTAAATTGAACTCTTAAAGCCCTCTCTAGCTCTTTATCTGTTAAATTTAATTGATTAAAATCTATTTTTATATCAAACATTGAAGTTCTCTTATTTTGAAAAAAGATATTTAAATCTTTTGCTATTAGATGTTTTGTGTAGATAAGTGATAGTAAAAAGAGAGTTATTGAAATTTTTCTCAAAAAAATAACCTTTCTTTAAGAGGGGAGTTACCCTCTTTTATTGATTTAAATTGTTATAGATAGTAGTTTTTTGCTCTGTAGTTAAGAGATTAAAAATACTCTCTATATGTTTAGCTATTGCTGTGCTTCTCTCTGTCGCTTTTGTAAGTGATTCTAACTTAAACTTCTCTGCATCAAACCCTTCAGTTGTAATACTAGATTTAAAAATCTCCTCTCTCTCACCTCTATTAGATTTCTGCTCATATCTAAACTCTACTTGAAGTAGCTCAATATCTCTTTGTTGCTCATCTGTTAAATTTATATCACTTAAAAATTTCATACCACCATCTCTTTGATGCTCACCATAATGCCCACCTCTTCTATCACCTCTGAAGTCACCCCCACCATAAGCAAATGCACTCGCTGTTAATATTGAAACTAAACTTAGTGTTAAAATTCTCTTTTTCATCTCATTTCCTTGTTGTTTTGTATATAAAAATTATAATAGAGCTTCGCAAATGAGTTTTTAATAAATAGTAAACAGTTGGTAACTATCTAACAATAAGTGCAACTAAACTTATTAAAAATATTAAAACTGTTCCTAGATTTAGTGATTTAAAATTTTGATTTAACACTTTTAAAATAACAAAAACAACAAATCCACTAGCGATTCCATCTGTAATAGAGAATGTCAAAGGCATCATAATAATCATCACAAAACTAGAGATTGCTACTATTTTATCTTTTAAGTTTATATATGCTAACTCACTAAACATCAATGCACCAGTCATAACTAAGACAGGATAGATAGCATTTTGAGGAATCGCTTTAAATAGTGGTAGAAAAAATATAGGAAGTATAAAAAGAACTCCAACAAAGAGAGCTGTTAAACCACTTCTTCCACCCTCTTCAACTCCACTAGCACTCTCTATAAAAGCTGTTGTGGTTGAGACACCTAATAAACTTCCACTAACTGTTGCAACTGCATCAGATTCTAGTGTCTTTTGAAGCTCTTTAGAATCTTTATCAAATAGTTTAGCCCTTGAGCCAATTCCAGCAAGTGTCCCAAGAGAATCGAACATATCAGTTACTACAAAAACCACAATTACAGGTAATAGTGAGAGTGACAAAGCACTTAAAATATCAAGCTCAAACGCTATTGGTGCAATTGAGACAGGTGCTGATGTGAATTCGCTTGGAGCTTGAGCGATTCCTAAGATATAGGCGATAATAGATGTAGTTATTACAGATATTAAAAAAGCCCCTTTTATATTTCTACTACTTAATATAAAAACTGTCAAAATACCAACTAACCCTAACTGCACCTCTATATTTGTCAAATCCCCCAAAGAGACAAGAGTCGCCTCATCATTTACAATAATTCCCATCTGCTTTAAGCCAATAAATGCCAAAAACATTCCAATAGAGCTACTAATAGCTCGTCTTAAATCCAATGGCATACTATCAATTATCCATCTTCTAAATTTTGTAGCACTTAGTACCAAAAAGAAAATTCCTGATAAAAATACAATTCCTAGTGCCGTCTCCCAAGGAATCTGCATACCTCCCACAAGTCCAAACGCAAAGTAGGCATTCATTCCCATTCCAACACTCATTGCAATTGGAGTATTTGCCCAAAGTCCATTTAATATGGTAACAAAACTTGTAACAAGAGCAGTTGCAATTATCAAAGCATCAAAATCCATTCCCGTTGAGCTTAAAATAATAGCGTTTACAGGCACTATATATAACATTGTTAAAAATATAGTAAGACCAGCTAAAAACTCTGTCTTTACATCTGTTCCTTTCTCTTTTAATTTAAAAAAACTCTCTAACATTTTCAAAATCTCCTTTTTGTATCTAAAGTAAAATTTTATCGAAAAAGATTTTGAGTTTTTAAAATAACTATCTCTAAATTTATACTTTTTGCAATCAATTCGATAATTTACTCTGTTATACTCAATTTTTTATTAATTTAAATATTTAAAGAGTATTTCAATTTAAAAATTTTTAATAAAGGTGGTTTTGTTTAATATTTAAAACTAAGAAAAATTGCTGTATAATCGCCTATTAATTTTTATATATTTAAAGGATTTTTATGGCAATTACTGTTTATTATGATAAAGATTGTAACTTAGATTTAATCAAATCGAAAAAAGTAGCTGTTATCGGTTTTGGTTCTCAAGGACACGCTCACGCTGAGAACTTAAGAGATAGTGGTGTTGAAGTTTGTATCGGTCTTTATAAAGGTGGAAATAGCTGGGCAAAAGCTGAAGCTAAAGGTTTTAAAGTATTAGAAGTTAGTGAAGCTACAAAAGCTGCTGATGTTATTATGATTTTAATTCCAGATGAGCTTCAAGCTGATGTTTACGAAAATGATATTAAACCAAACCTAGCAGAGGGTAAAACTTTAGCTTTTGGTCACGGTTTTAATGTACACTATGGTCAAATTAAAGCACCAGCTGGAATTAATGTAATTATGGTTGCTCCAAAAGCACCTGGTCACACTGTTAGAAACGAATTTGTAAAAGGTGGTGGTATTCCTGATTTAATCGCTGTTGAGCAAGATGAGAGTGGTGATGCTAAAGCTATCGCTCTAAGTTATGCTAGTGCAATCGGTGGTGGTAGAAGTGGAATTATCGAAACTACTTTCAAAGATGAGACAGAGACTGATTTATTTGGAGAACAAGCTGTTCTTTGTGGTGGAGCTACTGCATTAGTTCAAGCTGGTTTTGAAACTCTAGTAGAGGCTGGTTATGAGCCAGAGATGGCATACTTTGAGTGTCTACATGAACTTAAATTAATTGTTGATTTAATGTATGAAGGTGGTATTGCTGATATGAGATACTCTATCTCAAATACTGCTGAGTATGGTGATATGGTTAGTGGACCTAGAGTTATTGGTGATGAATCTAAAGAGGCTATGAGAAATATCTTAAAAGAGATTCAAAATGGTGTATTTGCTAAAGATTTTATTCTTGAGAGAAAAGCAGGTTATGCTAGAATGAATGCTGAGAGAAACAATTTAGAAGCTTCTGAGATTGAAAAAACTGGTTCTAAATTAAGAGCTATGATGCCTTGGATTAAAGCTAATAAAATCGTAGATAAAGATAAAAACTAATTATTAAGGCTAAACATGGGTGAGGTAATTACCATAACATCAGGCAAGGGTGGGGTTGGTAAATCTACTACAACGGCAAATATTGCCGTTGGATTAGCCGAGAGTGGCAAACGAGTAGTCGCAGTAGATTTTGATATTGGTCTTAGAAATTTAGATATGATTTTAGGACTTGAGAGAAGAATAGTTTACGATATTGTTGATGTAATGGAAGGCAATTGTAAATTATCACAAGCTCTAATTCATGATAAAAAATCGGAGAGTTTATACTTTTTACCAGCTTCGCAGACAAAAGATAAAAATATTTTAGATAAAGAGAAAGTAAAAAATTTAATAGAGCAGTTAAAGAGTGATTTTGACTATATTTTATTAGATTCACCAGCTGGAATTGAGGGTGGGTTTGAACACTCTATATTTTTAGCAGATATTGCCTTAGTTGTTACAACTCCAGAGATTTCATCAGTTAGAGATGCTGATAGAGTTATTGGAATCATCGATGCTAAGAGCGAAAAAGCTCAAAATGGTGAAGAGGTTGCAAAACATATTATTATCAATAGAGTAAAACAAGAGCTTATCAATAAAGGTCAAATGTTAAGTCAAGATGATGTCTTAGATGTATTAGCATTAGATTTGATAGGAATAGTTCCAGAAGATGAGAAAGTAATCAGTGCAACAAACTCAGGTGAGCCTGTCTATTTTGATAAAGATTCAATCTCAGGCGAAGCTTTTAGAAGAATCTCTAAGAGAATTTTAGGTGAAGATGTTGAATTTATGGATTTAAATAAAGTTGGAAAAATTGGTTTTTTTAAGAGGTTGTTTGGATGAGTTTACTCGATAAGATTTTTGGTGCTAAACCAAAATCTGCAAATATAGCAAAAGATAGATTAAAAATTGTTCTAGCACATGAGAGGGTTGGAGCATCTTATCCATTTATGGATGAGCTTAAAAGAGAGATTTTAGAAGTTGTAAAAAAATACATTAGTGTAAAGGATATCAATATCAAAAAAGAGAGGAATGCAAGTATTGATATGTTAGAAGTTGAAGTAATGCTTGATGAAAAAACACCTCAAAAATAACTCTTTTTACCTCTTAATTTCTTTAGTTTTAACACTTTTAGTAATAGCTATTTTAATACTCTCATTTAATTTAGTAGAAGAGGAGATTCAAAACACAACTTTATCAAATGAAATTTTAGAAGATGACATAAAAGAGCCTACACTAGAGTTTGATGATGATAATAGAAATAGTTATGACATTTATGACGAGTATCCTCTAAATGATAAATTTGCATCACTAGAGCCTATCGAGATAGAAGATGAGCCTTTAGATGATATAAAAAGTATTTTAGATGAGAACATAGATGCTATGGATACAAACAAGAGTTTAGATATTAACAACTCTCTTAATCAGATTGAAAAAAGTGAAAAAGTAGAAAAAACTAAAGAGAAAATTGTAAAAAAAGAGAAGCCAAAAATCAATAAAAATTCACCAAAACTTGTAATTATTGTAGATGATGTCTCTTTTGCACACCAAGTTAAATCGATTGAAAAACTAAATTTAAATTTAACTATATCGTTTCTACCACCAAATAGAGTCCACCCATCGACTGGAAAGTTGGCTAAAAAATTGGATAAATATATGATTCATCTCCCACTTGAAGCTGTTAGTTATCCAAATGAAGAGGAGAATACTCTAAAAGTTAAAGCTAGTTATGAATCAATAGATAAGCGAATTAGTTACTTAAGAGAGACTTTTCCAAAAGCTAAATATATAAATAATCACACAGGTAGTAAATTTACTGCCAATACAGAAGCTATGCAGAAGTTGATAGAGGCTTTAGCTAAATATCAATTCAATTTTGTAGATAGCAGAACAACAAAAGATAGTGTTGGTAAAAAAGTTGTTAAATCTTTTAATATGCCATATATTGGGAGAAACATATTTTTAGACAATAGAAATGATGTAAAATATATTCAGAATCAGATAAAAAAATCTGTAAAAATTGCAAAAAGACAAGGCTTTGCGATAGCAATTTGTCATCCTAAAAAAGCAACATTTAAAGCTTTAGGTTTATCTAAAAATATTTTATCAGAAGTTAACCTTATAAATATTTATGATGTAGAGTTTTAAAGACTCTATATTTTAAATTTCCTTTTCTAGTTCTATCTTACCTTTAGTATCTCTATCAGTAAAATAGTTTCCTGATAATTTATTGTTATCTAAATGTTTTAATTTTAATATTGCAGTTCCTATATGAGAATCAGAATTTATACTTGTATTAAGATAAGTATAATATAAAATTAATCTACCAGATTCTGGGTTTCTTTTGGGTTGTACTAATAATGTTTCAGATTCAGATTCATCAGTTACTAATTCCATGCTTAGTGTAAAAAAATTTTGCTTTATATACATAGTTCCTTCTGTAGTTCCTTTTTTTTCATTCCAAGTCCAGTTTATTTTTACATTCCAAGTACCATTTAAGTTAGGAAATACCCAATTATTTAATTGTGGGATTAGTTTCCATAAATATTTCCATCCCCATAAAAATGAAATAAAAACTATAGTTTCAAGTAAAACTGAAAATTTAAATACTAGTGAAGTATTAATATTATTTTCAGTAGTAGAAAATATTAAAGCTAAAAACAAGGCATAAACAATAGCAATTATCGTTATTACTTTTTGTAAAGGAAACAAACTAATCATTTTAATTAACCTTTAATTTAATACCATTTTTAAAAATACATATACCATAATTATTACTAACAATAGCTGTGTATAATACACTAGGGAGCGTTGAGCCTATTTTAGCTACTAAATAGCGAACACCTTTTCCTTCTTCTAGTTCTATAGATAAATCAATTGGAGGTTGTGGATAAAAATATTGAGAAATATGAGTTAATTCTAATGATGATGATAAAATATGAAAACCATCATGATAAGAACTTTCAAGTTTAGATAATTCAATTAATTGTTTTACTAAGTTTTTTTCATATGTATTTGTATATTTATATAATGAATAGATAGGAAGTTTTTCTGCATTGTCTGTAACTATTAACCCTAATCCTGTAAATGGTTTGTTAACTATATTATAAAATTTTTCTAATTGATTATATAATTTATATTGCAATTTTTAATCCTTATTTATAGATTATAACAAAAAAGTTATTTTTTAAATATAATGAAAAGTTTGTTTTTTTATTTAAATTTATAAACTATATAGTTAATTGTATTTTAATTGTAAGTTTTCTACATTTTAGCTTACTCATAAAACAGTAATATTTCCATGTTATAAAACTCCACTTTAGTTAGTTTCCTCTAAGTTATAGTTGCTATTATTATAATCAAAAAAAGGTTCTATATGAAAGGTTTGATTATAGCCGTTTTGATAGCTTTAGGCTTTTTCTTTGTAAGCTCTTTAGCTTTTTCAAATAATCATGCGATTTTAATAGCAATTATCGCTTTTTTAGTTGCTCTCTGGACAAATGAAGCTCTACCTCTTGGTGCAGTTTCGATGCTTCCTCTTATGCTTTTTCCTATGTTTGGAATACTTGATTTTAAAGCAGCTAGTGTAAACTACTCAAAACCTATTATTTTTCTATTTTTAGGTGGTTTTCTACTTGCAATTGCTGTTGAGAAGATAAATCTACACAAAGTTATCGCAAATAAACTTCTCTCGATTTTTCCATCAACTCCTAGAGGAATGATTTACTCTCTAGCTATGACTTCAGCTTTTATGAGTTCGTTTCTCTCAAACACAACAACAGCTCTTATGCTAACGCCTATTGCTATGTTTTTAACAAAAGATACAAAATTGAAAGTTAGATTTTTATTAGCTGTCGCTTATGGTGCAAGTATTGGTGGAATCGTTACCCCAATTGGAACACCACCAAATCTAATCTATTTAGGTTTTGTAAATGATATTGGTGCAGAGCCAATTAGCTTTTTTAACTGGATATTTTTAACAGCTCCATTAGCTACTTTAATGCTTTTAATTGTCCCTTTTATTCTCTCTTATGGATTAGAATCTATAAAAATTCAAAAACATGAAGAGAGTACAGCACTAAACAAAGAGCAGAAATTTTTATCATTTGTTTTAATTGGATTAGTTGCAACTCTACTTTTAAACTCACCAATAAAACCATTTTATAATGGACTTGGAATGAATGAGTATATGATTTTACTTGGATTTGGACTTTTAATGTTTTTTCCAAAAGTTGGTTTTTTAGTTTGGGACGATATTAAAAAGTTTCCTTTTGAGATTCTCTTTCTCTTTGGTGCTGGGTTTACTATCGCATCTGCCGTTATGAGTAGTGGTTTAGCCAAAGAGTTAACGGGATATATAGAAGCTATTTCAGATTTTCCACTTATTGTAATTCTATTTTTAATAGCTATTTTTGTTAGTTTCTCAACAGAAGTTACAAGCAATACGGCACTTACATCAATTGCTATGCCGATATTTTTTGAGTTTTCAAAAAATGCAGGATTTAACCAAGATGTAATTATGCTAACAGCTACAATCTCAGCTAGTTATGCCTTTATGCTTCCAATAGCCACACCTCCAAACGCTATTGCTATGAGTTCAGGTGTAGTTAAAATCAGACAGATGGCAAAAATAGGATTCTTTATCAATACTCTAGGAGCTATCTTACTAACTCTAATAGCATATTTTTACTGGAGTAGCGTTTTATAAAAAAGCTTTTTTGCTTTTTTATACTCAAAATCTTTACAAAATATAGTTACAATACTCTTTATAAAAAATCGATATTCAAAAATTAAATTTAATGATTTTTAAAAGAGGAAAAATTTTGAAAAAAACTCATGTTTGGTCTATCTATACAGTCGTTTTTCATTGGCTTTTAGCATTTTTATTTGTCATAGCTTTTTTAAGTGCAGAGTTTGATAGCTTTTTTGCTATTCATGTTGCAAGTGGAGTCTCTTTAGCTATTTTGATAGTTTTTAGGGTAGTTTTTGGATTCTTGGATATTAGATATAGTAAATTTAAAGATTTTAGTCTCTCAAAAGATGAATTAAAGAGTTATCTATTTAATCTATTCAATAAAAAGAGGTATGTTGGGCATAATCCAGCCTCTAGCTATGTGATACTTTCTATTTTAGCCACTATATTTTTAGCTGTAATATCGGGATTTTTACTCTATGGGTTTGAAGGAAATGGTATTTTATCATTTTTAGAAAACTCTTTTTTTCCTGAAATAGCAGAAGAGATTCATGAACTCTTTGCAAATTTAGCTCTACTCTTTATAGGATTACATATTGCTGGAGTTTTATTTGATAAATTTATAAGTAGAGGTGATAGCTTGGATTCTATCATCACAGGATATAAAAGAGTAGAGGCTGAAGATGTAGAACTAAAAATAACTCATAAATTGATAGCAGTAATCTTTTTACTCTCTTCCATAGTTGCTTTTTTTTATATATCTGTCTCAAGTGAGACAATATTTTATAGTAGTGAAAAAGAGAAAATATATAAAGAGAGTGATAAAGATAGAGATTAAAACTCTATAATATATAGCAAAAACCATATAAACTGCAATATTATGAGTTTAATCACAATATTAAGTCATACCCGTACTTGATACGAGTATCCATCTTTTTTAATATAAGATAGATTACCCAATCAAGCCCAGTAATGACAAATACTTTGTTTTTTTTTAGTATATTAGATAGAAAAGGATAAATATGGATTATAGTTATAAATTAGAATTAAAAGTTAGAGATTATGAGTGTGATATTCAAGGAATTGTAAATAATAGTGTCTATCAAAACTATTTAGAACATGTTAGGCATGAGTTTTTATTAGAATCAAATGTTAACTTTACAACCCTTGCAAAAGAGGGCATAAATTTAGTTGTAGTTAGAGCTGAACTTGATTACAAAACTCCACTTCAAAGTGGTGATAAGTTTTGGGTTGGCTTAAATATTGTTCAATCTTCAAAAGTTAGATTTGATTTTCTTCAAGATATATATAGAAGTAGTGATAACAGATTAGTGCTTAAAGGAAAAATAACAGGAACAGCCTTAAATCAAAGAGGTAGACCTTTTGTTCCCGATATTTTAAAAAATTTAATTAAATAAGAGTTAAAGTTTAAAAACCTAACTCTTTTCTTCTACTCTCTGCCGTAGCTAAAGGCTCTTTTCGCTCTACCAAAGGCTCTGCACCCTCATCTTTTAATCTTTGAGTTTCCGTTTCATTAAAAACTAAAGCATTCTCAAATTGATTTGGAATCTCATCTTCTGCATAGATAGCTTCAACTGGACACTCAGCAACACAAGCATCACAATCGATACACTCTTCAGGGTCGATTACTAACTGTTTTTCTGATTCATAAAAACAATCTACGGGACAGACTTCAACACAATCTGTAAACTTACAAGCTTGACAATTATCTGTTACTACATGAGCCATATTTTTAACCTTTTAAATAGAGTATTGCTATAAAAGCATAGTTATATTATATTATTTTTTTATTAATTAAACTTAATTATATACTTAAGTTTAATATAGTTTTAAATCGAATATTTTTCAAAAACAGATATAATTAAATTGTAACTATATCAATATATCTTGATATATAAATATATTACTGCTATACTTACAGATAAAAAATGTGGATTTAAAATGAGTGATTTTTTAAAAACTATATCAGCCTTAAATGATGAGACTAGAGTTTTGATACTAAAATTTTTAATAAAAAATGGTAAAAGTTGCGTTTGTGAGCTTGAGAGTAGTTTAGAGATGATTCAATCAAGATTATCAAGACACTTAAAAATATTAAAAGAGGCTGGTTTTTTAAGTGTAGAAAAATCAGGAACTTGGAGCTTTTACTATATTGATTGTAAAAGTGAATTAAATCACGATATGTTAAATAGTTTAAAAAAGATAGATATAGATATTCCCAAAAAGATACCAATTTGTAGAAAAGATTAAATAAAATCTACTTAATAGAGTATTTTAAATAGAGATTTGTTAAATATATCAATAAATCTTGATGTTTAGATATAAGTTTAAAAAGGATAAAAATTGTTTCTAGCTAGTTTAATATTTTTAGTGACACTTCTTCTAATAATAATCCAACCAAAAGGGTTACAGATTGGAACAAGTGCAATTTTAGGAGCTTTTACAGCTTTTGTTTTAGGAGTTGTCAGTTTTGATGATGTCTTGATAGTTACGGATATTGTTTGGGACGCTACGCTCTCATTTATTGGAATCATTATTCTATCTATGGTTTTAGATGAGATTGGCTTTTTTGAGTGGTGTGCTTTAAAGATGGCAAAAATCTCAAATGGAAGTGGAAACAAAATGTTTGTCTATTCGCTTTTGCTTGGTGCTATCGTGTCGGCTCTATTTGCAAATGATGGGGCAGCACTTATTCTAACGCCGATTTTACTTGCTAAGATGCGAATCTTAAAGCTAAATGCTAAAACTATTATCGCATTTTTATTGGCAGGTGGATTTATAAGCGATAGTGCTTCGCTTCTATTTGTCTTCTCAAATCTTACAAATATCGTAACAGTAAACTATTTTGATATTGGCTTTTTAGACTATACTCTAAATATGATTTTGCCATATATTGTAAGTGTAACTGCATCGATTATCGTTCTTTGGTTAATGCTAAAAAAAGATATACCAGCAACAGTTGATATAAATTTATTGAAAAACCCAAATGATGTACTAAAGAGCAAAACTCTATTTAACTTTAGTTGGATATTTTTAGCTACGCTTTTAGCTGGTTATTTTATCGGTGATGTGTATGATTTACCAATTTCAGTATTTGCACTAGGTGGTGGAATCTTGTTTTTAGCAATCTCAACATATTTCAAATGTACAGATGCAACAAAAATTATAAAAGAGGCTCCTTGGCAGATAGTTTGGTTTAGTATCGGGCTTTATATCGTAGTTTATGGGCTTAAAAATGCTGGACTTACAGAGTATTTAGCACAGATTCTACAAAGCTTAAGCACACAAGGCGATACGATTGCTATTATCTCAACTGGATTTATTTCGGCATTTTTAAGTGCAATTATGAACAATATGCCAACTGTTATGATTATGGACATAGCCCTTACTGATATTCCAAATCAAGCCCTAGCTTATGCAAATATTATCGGTTGTAACTTAGGACCAAAAATGACACCATTTGGCTCATTAGCAACACTTCTATGGTTATTTGTATTAAAACAAAAAGGCGTTACAATCACTTTTTGGCAATACTCAAAATTTGGGCTAATCGTAACACCACCAATTCTGTTAGTGGTACTTTTAGCGATTTAAAATGTTAACTATTTTTTTAATAGCCATAGCTCTAGCGATGGATAGTGTATCTGTCTCTATCGCTTTTGGCTCTAAATATAGAGATGTAGCTATCAAAAAAGCTTTTTTAATCTCTTCTGTTTTTGGAGCTTTTCAAGGTATTATGCCTTTAATTGGATATGGCTTAGGTATTAATTTTGCAAAATTTGTATCTAGTTTTGACCATTGGATAGCATTTACACTTCTACTATTTCTAGGTGCTAAAATGATTTATGAATCATTTAATGACAGCGAAGATGATATAAAAGATTTAAGCTTGAAAACTATCTATATATTAGCAATCGCAACAAGTATCGATGCACTAGCTATTGGACTTAGTTTTGCATTTTTAGAGCAGAGTATCTATCTAACCTCTTTTATAATAGCTCTTGTAACTTTTGTATTATGTTACATTGCTATATATATTGGAAATAGATTAGGTTCATTTTTAGAATCAAAAGCAGAAGCTTTAGGAGGAGTAATACTAATTGCTCTTGGATTTAAAATACTATTTGAACATTTAAATTAAAAGGAGAAAAAATGAAAAATATTTTAGTTTTATGTACGGGAAATTCATGCAGGTCGATTATGGGTGAGGCTCTGATTAATAGATATTTAGGAAGTTATTACGATGTAAAAGCTTATAGTGCTGGGACAAAACCAACAGGAAAGGTAAATGAGAATGCTCTCTATACTCTAAAAGAGTACTGTCTTGAGACGCTTGGATATAGCTCAAAGCATATCGATAGCTTAAAAGATATTAAATTTGATTTAGTTGTAACTGTTTGTGGAGGAGCAAAAGAGGAGTGTCCTATGTTTGCTGGAGATACAAAAGTTATCCATGTAGGTTTTGAAGACCCTGATGGAAAAGATTTTGAGGCTTTTAAAGAGACTTTTAATCAGATGAGAGAGACTATGCTACCTAGAATAAAAGAGGAGCTAAATCTATAATGTGGGCAGAGAGTGTTAAATATTTTGTCTATGATGTTTTAAAGCTAGAGGGAGCTATCGCCGATGCGTTAGATTTTTTTATCTACGATAGTGTTAAGATTCTATTTCTGCTTTTTGTTATTATTTTTGCTGTTACGCTTCTGCGAAGCTATTTCAATACTGAAAAAGTGAAACTCTATCTACATGGTAAAAGTGAGTTTTTTGGAAATATTTTAGCATCACTTTTTGGAATCATTACACCATTTTGTACTTGTAGTGCGATTCCTCTATTTTTGGGATTTTTACAAGCTAGGATTCCAGTCGGAGTGACATTTAGCTTTTTAATATCAGCTCCACTTAATAACGAAATTGCAATTGCTCTTCTCTTTTCACTATTTGGATTTAAAGTGACAGCTATCTATATCGGTTTTGGACTTTTAGTTGCTATTTTTGGTGGGTTTTTGATAGGAAAAATAAAACCCGAAAAATATATATTAATCGATGTAAAACCAGTTGATAATATCTCTTTAAATGAGCAAGAGATTACTTTTAAGCAGAGAATCAAAGATGCTAAAATCTACACACTTGATATATTTAAAAAAGTATCAATTTATGTCTTAATTGGTGTCTTTGTGGGTAGTTTTATTCACGGATATGTACCGACAGAAGTTATTGTAAAATACGCTGGTGGTGAGAATATTTTTGCACCCTTGTTTGCTGTTATTTTAGGTGTACCGATGTACTCAAATGTAGCTGGAGTTATGCCATTAGTTGAAGTGCTAACAGATAAAGGGGTTTTATTAGGCACGAGTTTAGCTTTTATGATGTCTGTAACTGCTCTATCTCTGCCTGAGGCGATGATTCTAAAGAGAATTTTACATACAAAATTGATAGCGATATTTTTTGCTATTGTTGCAACTGCTATTGTTGCTATTGGATATATTTTTAATACTATTTTATAAGGAAAAATTATGGAGATAAAGATTTTAGGAACTGGTTGTAAAAAGTGTAATGATTTGTTGGAAAATACTAAAAAAGCAATTGCTAAAAAGGGTGTTTTTGCAAAAATAGACAAAGTTGAAGATTATAATGAGATTTTAGCTTTTAATGTGATGAATACTCCAGCTATTGTTATAAATGGTGAAGTTAAAGCTAGTGGAAGAGTTTTAGATGCCGATGAGATAGAAGCTCTATTATAAAAAAGATACTAAAATATTTAACTGTTATAGCTATGCTTTTAACTGCTCTAGCAATTTTAGTAATTTACTATATTTTTAAAGATAGACCTAAAGAGGTTATTAGTGATGTGCCAAAAAATGAAAAATACTATCAGAGTAAACTTTGCAATAAATTAGGTGGAGTTATGGAGTATCAACTAAAAGATAGAACTAGAATCGACTGTTTAATTGATGATTATGCTATTGAAGTTGATTGGGCTAAAAAGTGGGCAGAGGGAATAGGTCAATCACTCTATTATTCTCAAATGAGTGATAGAGAACCTGCAGTAGCACTTATAGTTGGAGCTGGAGATGAGAGATATTTAGATAGGTTTAAAATAGCTACTAAAGGGTTAGGTATTAAGATATATAAGATAGAGAGAGAGTAGAAAGTTATTTAAGATTAATTTTTATTTTTTTAGATAAAATCTATATAGAAATATCAAAATTGGTTCTTTCATATAGTATTAAAGTTTTGTATCACGAAGAGTAAAATCTCGGATATAAAATTAAAATTTTCAAAAACATCATAAAAAAAGAGTTGGGACATCAACTCTTAGAGAAAAGAGTGTAAGAGCTAAAGTCTTTAGCCTACTCTTGTTAATCCTAGAATCTCCTAGCTTTAGCTATGGGGAGTATGTCAAGAGTTCTTTTATTACATCAAAGTGATTTTTATTCATAAATATCACCAACCTCTCTTGCAATCGGGTAAATCCCTAACTAACAAAAGCTCTATGTTGCAGTCGGCAAACTCACATAGAGCTTATTTGCCTAACTGCAACTATAATTATAACAAAAACTACTTACAGAATAAATTTCTCTAAATCCTCTTTTTTTTGGATATTGCCTTGCTCATTTAGATTCATATTTTTCATAAATCCACCATATCTTAAAAGCTTTTCATCTTTTAAAACAATCTCAAACTCTAATAGATTATCAAGCTCTCTATACTCTATCTTTTGAGCTTTTAGAGTCTCTAAATCTATAAACTCATCTTTTAATAAGATAACTATATCTTTAAAAGCTATATCATCTCTATCGATATAACCTTTTTTACTCTCATCAAAAGCTACTATTTCACTATTGAAGAGAATCTGTAAACGATTTTTATCTCTATCTTCTAATAATTTATTATAGTTTTTATAGATATTTGTTGTTATAGCTTCAGTTCCATCAGCATATTTTATAGTATATCTCTTATCGATATTTCTCTTTATTGCAATAATTAGTTGATAATCTACAAAAATAGTTTTAAAATCAAAACTCTTTACAAACTCTTTTGCTTTTTTGAGGCTTTCTCTGTTTAGCTCTAGGTGAGTTAGATAAAAAAACTGTTTTTTTAAAAAAATAAGCTCATTGGATTCAAACTCTAAAATATTATTTTCAAAATTTTCTGAACTATTATGAGTTTTTATAAAATCTAAATCATTTTGATTCTCTATCTTGTTTTTGTCTAAAACTCTCTCAAAACTCTCTAATATAACACCTAAACTTTCAATATAATCATTTAAAAGATTCTTTTTTATTTTTAAATTAATTAAGTGGTTTGAGTAGCGTTTTTGATTTTTTGAATCTATCTCATAAAAAAGGTCTATATTTGGTTGAATATAGTTTTGATTTAAAAAGTTACTTTTTTGATAGGCTAAATTTGATAAAAAATCTAATGCTTCATCTCCATCATCAATGCCAATCCAGCCATCTTCATTTTTATCAAGTTTAATAAATAGCTCATCAAAGTTTAAAATCTCTAAATATCGGTACTTTGGTCTTAAAGTCTCTAAAAATTTTGCTTTAGCAAACTCATCTAAATCATCTTTAAAAAGCTCTCTTAAATCTAATTTTGGTTTTATATCGCTCAATCTAAACATTTTATACTCAAGATTATCCTCTATCAATAACTTTATTTTATGAAAATATCTATCATTTTTATCTAAAACAGCATCAAAATTTTCATCTAATTTGAATAGATAGAGTGTATTTATCTGCTCACCAGCTTCGATTAAATTATTTTCATTAAAATCAAAAATGATATAAGCATCTCCTATATCTGTCTTTAATTGATAATTAAGCTCAATTAAATTTAAATGCTCTATATCTACTAATATATCTCGATTCGATATGTAGTTTGGCTCTTTATAGTATATGTAGTTTTTTAGTTTGCTCTTTGTAGTATTTGATTTAAATATAGCATTTATCTTTTTTTTATAGAGTTTTTCATGCTTTTTATCGATTCTATTTTTTGAGTTATCTTTTTGAGAAAAAAGCTCTTTAAGTGATATTCCACTCTCTTGGCTCTTAAACTCTTTTACATTTTCATCTTTAGCACTATAACTATCGATAATATTTAAATATCCATATTTTGTTTTTATCTTTTTGAAGTTATAAATGAGCAAAATATAAACCTTTAATAGTATTTCAAAAATAATACTATAAAAAAGTTATATATTTTCTATTTTTATTGAATCTCTATAAATTATATTTCTTTATTTTTTTATTAAGTGCTGTTTTACTCATACCTAAAATATTTGTTGCATTTTCGATTGAATACTCACAAGAGTCTAAAACCTCTTTTATAAGTTTTTTCTCAAGATTATCGATATTACTTTTTCTACTCTCTAAAAACAAGTCATCTTTACTTATTTCAGAACCCTCACTTAAAATAACAGCTCTCTCCACAACGCTTATAAGCTCTCTAATATTTCCAGGCCAATTGTAACTTAGAAGTTTCTCATAAGCCTCTTTTGAAAATATTTTTTCTTCAAATTGATACTTTTTACAAGTCTCTTGTAATACCCAGCTTGAAATATCTTCTATCTCTTCAACTCTATCTCTAAGTGGTGGAATATGGATAGGAATCGTATTTAATCTAAAATACAAATCCTCTCTAAAGTTTTTATCATCGATTTTATCAAGTAGATTTGCATTTGTGGCAGAGACGATTCTAACATCGACCTTAACAGGCTTACTGCTTCCAAGTCTTGTAACTTCCCTCTCTTGCAATACTCTTAATATTTTAGCTTGAAGTCCTATCGGCATCTCTGCAATCTCATCTAAAAAGAGTGTTCCTCCATTTGCCACCTCAAACTTTCCAGCCCTAGTCTCACTAGCATCTGTAAAAGCACCCTTTTCATATCCAAAAAGCTCACTCTCAAGTAAATTTTCAGGAATGGCTGCCATGTTTATAGCAATAAAAGGCTTTTTACTTCTATTTGAGTTTTTATGAACATAGTTTGCAAAAACCTCTTTTCCAACACCACTCTCACCTAAGAGCATAACAGTTGCGTCGGTTTTAGAGGCTTTATTTGCAAGTTTTAAAACTTTATCAAGCGATTTTGACCTTCCAACAAAATCTTTATTACTACTTGAAGCTTTTGAAACTGTGTTACTTTTTGTGCTTTTTTGAACTTTTTGAACTCTTTGACTTCTCTGAATTGCTTGAACTAGAGTATCTATCTCAAAAGGCTTAGTAATAAAATCTTTTACCCCTAGCCTTAAAGCATCAATCGCTCTGTTAACCGTTGCATTTCCGGTTATTACAATAGCTTCAAACTTTCCATCTAATTTTGTTAAAAATTCAATTCCGTCCATTCCAGGCATTGTAATGTCAGTTATTATTAAGTCGTAGCTAGAATCTACCTTTTTTAGGGCATCTTTCGCATTTTTAAAAGTGTTTATTTTAAACTCATCATACTCTAAAAGGGCAATCTCTAAAGATTTTCTCATATTAATATCATCTTCAACAATTGCTATTTTCATAATTTCACCCGTTTTTTTAATCTTTTTTTATAAAGTTTTGTTATTATTATAAATAACAAAAATAACGAAAAGTAGTTTTGCGATAATTCCTTGATATTAACAAAACTATCTTTAAAGAGGGCTGTAAAATACTATATCTTATTTAAGTGAGAGTATTTATAAGTTTAAGCTCTAAAAATAGATTTAAAAAGATTAAAAATTTATATTTAGAGTTTAAAAATTATCTGTTTTATTTACGAGGGGGTAAATTCAAAATGCATTTTATTATAAAAGCACTATTTTTAATATCTTTGATTTTTAGTTTTAGTTATGGAGGTAAACCAACACCAGCACCAACAGCAAGTGGTTTTACTCCTAGTACTACAGCTGTAAAACACAACTGTTCAGAATTATCTAACAAATATTCTAATAAAGTTTGGTTTATGGAAGCTATTAATATTAATGGTGGAACATATATAGAGTTAGAAATAAAAGACAATATTGATACAAGCCAAGTATCAAAATGGTCTGCAAAAAGTTGTGTAAAAGTAGGAAAAAGCAAAATAGATTGCTCCGTTATGCAAAGTGGTGTAAATATTAGTAATGGCAAATGGATTGTATTTGACAATAGAGGACAAAATGAAATAAAAATCAATCAATCACAACTTTCAGATTTAATTGCCTACGATGAAGATGGAAAAATCATAGATTATTTAGTAATAAATGAAGACCAAGATAAAGATGGCACAGGGAGGTATCAATTTGATGACAATACTCCTAGCTGTTTCAACCACTCTATAACAGGTAAAGCACCTAACTCTCAAATAAAAGGTATTTTTAGAGGTGAAGGAACTCCAATAGTAACTGAAGAGGGAGGTAGTAGTAGCATAACTCCTAGTGATAGTGATGGATGGATAGAAATAAAAGGTGGAAATGGAAATAACGGAGTAACAACAAAAGGAAATTCAAATGCTTGTAATTGGTGTACAGATAAATCTTTAGTACCATCTTGCCAAGCAGGAACATTAACTTGTCCTGCTACAGGTTCATCATTCACCACAACCTACGATAGTGGCTGTAAAGATATAAATAGCTTATCACCTTATCTACTCTTTGATGATAATATCTCTGGAGGATTAAAATTTATTGGGGATAGTGTTTTAAAAATTGATAGTGGAAGTAGTGATAAAAATAATGATACAAATATGGTTGCAAAAACTACCTCACAAGCAACGCTATCACTTGAATCTGGCGAGAGTATCAAAAAAGCTTACCTCATCTGGCAAGGGTATTTGGAGGGAAATCAAAGTAGTAACTATACAGATTCTACCTATTATAAAAATACAAACACTTTAGTTAACTCAATAGATAATATAACTCTAAATGGAAAAAATTTAACAGCACAAACAACTGATATTCATTATAAGCACTGTTATCATAGATTTGATTATCAAGCTATGATAGATATTACAGATGAGATAAGTGATAAAACAGTTTCTCAGAACTTTACAGTAAGCAACTTAAATACACAAAGTGGAAATGTATTAGGTGGTGCTTATGGTGTCTGGGCGATAGCTTTTGTATATGAGAATCCAAGTCAGATTTATAAAAATGTAACTCTATTTCATATGTATGATGAGATTTATAGCGAAAACTCAAAAGATATAACTTTTAATGGTTTTCATACTCCAAATGCTACCCCTTTTGAAGCTGATTTATTTATTGTAGCTGGTGAGGGTGATGAAGGGTATACAGGAGATAATGTAAAAATAAATAATAATCTCCTTGTATCTAATGCTTTTAACTCAAGTATATATACAGATAGTAATAATCGCTCACCTGAGGCTTTAGATATTGACGACTATAATGGAACTAACGGTATTGATAGTAAAATTGGTGCAAACGAGACAAGCTCTACCTTTACCTTGGAGACAAACGGGGATAGATACTTTCCAGCTATTGTAGGTTTGGCGACAGAGCTTTTTGTTCCAAAACTATGTTACTCTGAAGAGGTTTTTAAAGATGGTTTAAAACTTGGAAGCAATGATGTTGTATATCTAGGAGATGAGCTAACTTTTAATGTAACGGTTGGAAATATTGGTAAAGATGTAGCCGAGAGTGTTAGTGTTAAAAAACCATTTTATACACCATTTGAGTATGCACAAAATACATCATATATAACTGGAGTAAAAAAGCTTGATTCAAGTAGCGAAGTTACATATTTAAATCCCGATTTATCTCTAAAACTTCCAGATATAAACAATAGTTCAAATACAAACTTTTCATACAATGCAAATATTATCGCCTATCCAAAAGATGGAATAATTGATAATAACTATACAGCAACATATAATGGTGGGCAATATATAGAGATAAATAGTGAAAAAATCCCTCAATGCTCTAACTCAAATATCTACCCTCAAATCTATGTGGCACTTCTTGATGTTAAATACTCTATTAGCTCAAATGATGATTTAAGTGATACAAATAAAACAGAGGTAGCTACAAATAACAATATTATATTTGATATAAATATTACAAATCTTGGTGAAGTGAATGCGACAGAGACAAATATAACAATTGATTTACCATCTGGATTTGAGTTTATTTCTGATGATAATCCTAACCTAACTTGTGTTGACCCAATTCAAAATAATCAATTAGTTTGTAACTTTAATAATAGTTATAAAATTTATCCTAATCAAGAAGAGAGTATAAAAATTACTCTAAAAGCACCTAATTATGAAATTGATTTTAATACAAGTGTAGGTGGTTCAACTCTGCCAGAGGGTAAAACTAGACAAGATATTGAGACAAAAGAGAGTGAAGTAGAGGTAATCAAACCTAGCTTCAAATTCTACCCTGATATTCCAACTAACTTATCAATAAATGAAGCATTTAATTACAATTTAACTATAGAAAACAATGGCTCATTGGAAATTACTAACCTAGAAGTAAATATCACAATAGATAAAAGCTTTTTAGATAGTAATATTAGTGATGGTGATTCTATTCCTAGCTTAGGAAGTGATTGGAGCTGTACTTATAAAAATACAAATATTATCAACTGTTTAGATGGTAATTTATCAATTGACCAAAATAGAACACTCTCGATTCCTATGAAAGCTTCAAGTACTCCTAACACATACTTAACAGAAGATAATATAATAGGTAGCTCTATAACAAATACATATTCTCAAAATATAGAAGTAGTTCCACCAACTCTAAAACTACACCCAAGTATCCCAACAACTCTAAAGACAAATGAGGCATTTGATTATAATTTGACAATAGAAAATAACAGCTCAGGTGAAGTAACTAACTTAGAAGTTAATATAACTATTGATAAGAGCTTTTTAGATAGTAATATCGCTGATGGTGATAGTATCACATCAATAGGAAATGACTGGAGCTGTACTTATCGTGATACAGATAATATCTACTGTATAGATGGTAATTTATCAGTTGATCAAAACAAAACTATTTCAATTCCTATGAGAGCTTCAAGCACTCCAAATATATATTTAACAGAAGATAATGTAACAGCTGATTATTTAACTGATTCATACTCTCAAAATATTAATGTAGAAGCTAGTGATACAAACCTTACTGTATCAAGTGATTTAGCAAATCCAACATCTCTAAGCTACAACCAAAACTTTGATTACAATGTCACAATTACAAATAGAGATAATATCACGGCTATAGATGTTGAGTTTAATTTATCAATTGATAACCTTGATAACTTTTTAGACTCTTCAAAATTTACTAACTCTTCTGAATATGAGATAGGAGATAGCAAGTGGGAGTGTACTAAAAGCTCAAATATATTAAATTGTAAAGATGGGAATTTAAGTGCAAATAGTGATATAAATATCTCTTTACCATTTATATCTCCTAGCTCTAGTGGAGAGTTTAACACAACACTAAGAGCAAAAGCTACAAATAGTGATATAGCGTATGAGATAAATAAAACTATAGTTGTAAATAGTGAACCAGATATTACAGTTAGCAAGTTTAGCGTTACAGCAACACATAATACTATAGACAAAACAGTTAGCTCTGGCTCTGTAGTATCAGATTTTAATAGTGAAATCAAACTAGTTTTTAAAGTTGCAAATGTCGATGCAACTGCTACAGATGTGAATTTAACAATTCCACTTAGTAGTGATTTTTCAGATACAACAGCAATAAACTTTTCAGTTGTTCAAAATGGTGGATTAAATACAGGAGTAAATGGTAGAGCAACTAGTTTTGCTACAAGTGATTGTCAAATTATTCAAACAGAGCTTATCTGCTCAATAGGAGATTTACCAGCTGGATTTAGTGGAGATTTTGAATTTACTTTTGATACTCCAAGTACTTTTAGTGGATTTGATGTAAAAGTTAAAGCTTATGGCTCAAATAGTGATAGTAACCCAAGTGATAATGAGACAAGTAGCATAAGAGTTCAAAACCTATTTGCTAACTCTAGCTTTAATAATGGAGCAATTAACGAAATTGACTATATTATTCAAGGTGATTTTGTTGTCTTAGATGAAAATAATAAAATAGCATCACTTCCAACTGGAGCAACAATAAAAGAGGCTAAACTCTACTGGCAAGGCTCTATTCCAAATGCTGATAAAAATAGTAGTAGCAAATCAGTTACTCCAGAGTTTGGAAAAATAACTCTAAACACTCACAATATTGAGTTAAATGTAAGTGATAATAATCTTAGTTGGATAAAAGTTGATAATGGCTTTGCAAATAGTTATGATTTAATCTATCAAGGTATTTATGATATAAAAGCTGATGATATCAATAATCTTAAGATAGGCTCAACCAATACTATTACAGCACCAGATTCTTTAGCAAATTATCAAAACTTCTCTATTATTGTTATCTATGAAGATAGCTCAAGCGATATAATCAAAAGTGTGAATCTAAGAGAGAGTTTTATTGGTATTGATTCAAATACAACTTTAGATGGAGTTGATAGTCAACTAGATTATCAAACTATTAGCTTTCAAGGATTCATGGCTGATATAGTAGATGTAAATGATTCTAAGTTTTATAATATCTCTACAAAAGATAGCGATTTTAATATCTCTATAAATGTAGCTGGAGGAGTAAAAGAAGATAGCTTTAATACTATTTTCGATATATCTGAAGATAGTCAAACATACTCATATGTAAATGCTGATGACCCATCTTTTGATTTAAGATTAAATAATATTACAGATAAAAGATACTATAGTGGTGCAACTATTGTTTCAACGAAACTTAAAAATCCTATCTGTTTCTACGCCGTTGCAAAAGATAATAGTCAAAATAAAGGTAATAATCAAAAAGTAAATGTATTTAAAAACGATAAAATTGATGTTAAATTCTATTTAGATAGCGAAAATGTTTCAACGAGTATAAGTGATTCTAGTTTTACAAATGTAGATGTTAGAGTAGATGTTAGTAATAGTACATATTTAGAGATTAAAAAGATTAATCCAGCAAATTTAGGTACTACTTACACATCTTACTTAGAGGCAAACTTATCAGATATTACGAGTGCTCCAGATTTTAAATATACTCTAAACATAAAAGAATCGTTTAGTGGTGAGCTTAATGTATCAAATTCAAATGTATATACTAGTTTTGATTTAGTTGGATACAGAATCAATGGCATAAGAGCAAGTGAGTGTCAAAATGATGTATTAGCTTATGCTGATATAAACCCTATATTTGATATTTGGGAAGAAACAAAACATACAAGTTGGCAAAATGGCTCTACTAATGATAAAAATATCTCAACTTTAACAACTGGAAGTTCATCAAGTAATTTTGTAGTCTCAACAGATGATTCAACTATCTTTGATAATAACAGAACATATAAAGTTACAATCGATATTATCGATAAATTAGATGGTGATAGTAACTTAAGCACTATTTCGCAACTAAATGGGGCTGATATTCTTTTAAATAAAGATATAACTAATTTAACTCTACCTCTAAATAGTTTCTCTCCAACTATTACAACTGCACATAGATATTTAAAGTTTAATATAAATTGGAATCTATTAGATGAGAATAATAATACAATAAATGACCCTAGTGCTAATGGAAGTGGTGAAAATAGTGATGGCTTTGCTATTAGACCTAGCCACTTTTTTATAGATTTACCTGATACTGTTTTAGCAGGTAATATAGTGCCAATAGACTTAGAAGCACAAAATAGCTCAAATAATCCTATATCAAACTACGATGTAAACGCTTCTGTATATCACTTAAAAGAGGATATTCTCACAACTGGAGCAACAATTGTTTTTGATTATGATAAAACTCAATCATTCTCAACTGGAGCTATATCTAATTTAGATTCAAACTTTACAGATGTGGGTGAAGTTAATGTTACAATCAATGATGGTTGGGAAAACTATCAAAGTTTAACTTGTAATACTCCAACTTGTTATGATAATGATGGGTGTCCATTTGCTTGTATCGACTTTTTAAGTGATTACTCAAATGCAGATACTATTTTAATTACAAGTGCAGAGGATAATACAACTATCTATCCTTATGAGTTTAATATCTCAACAGGATTTAGTGACTATTTTAGCAACAATGGAAATCCTTGGACTTATATGGCTGATATGATTGATTTAAATGTTACATTTGATTTCAATATCACAGCTAAAAACAGACAAGGTGATACAACAAGAAACTTTGATAACACTTCGCCAATTTTTTATGAAGCTGTTAATTTTACACTTAATTTTACTCAAATAAATGTAAATAGTGATTTTGAATATAGTTTAAATGAAGGGGTTATTAATACAAATGGAGCTTTTAGCTCAATATTTAGTTCAAACTTTAACTTTAGTGCTGGGGAATCAAACTCTAGCTTAGTATTTAACTTAAAAAGGGATAGAACAACAGCAATCTCTCCAGCTAATTTAAAATTTAACTCTATATCACCAAATTTAAGTGCAAATATGCGTAGTGCTGGAGTAAATAATAATTCAGACTCTGCAATAAAAGCTGAAAATAATGTGAGTTTTTACTATGGAAGAGTTGATGGAAAAGATATAGAGATAGATGTACATACAATATTAAACCCTAACGCTTTAGTTTTTGCAGAAATCTATTTAGACGACAAAGATAGAGATTTTGCAAATATTTTTGACTCAGTAGATATTGATGATTATGAGAATCCAAATAGTGAGAGTTTTTGGTATCAAAACCTAGCTCACGATATATCAATAAATACGCCTATTAAAAGTTTAAATTGGTCAGATGATAAAATAAATTTAGACGGCTCAGGAGCAGGAACAGGAATATCAAACCTAAACTTAATAGATGGATTAAGTAAACTTCCTATTACAAATACTCTAAACAGTGATGAGTTTGCAAGAGGAGTAACAATCTATTTAGATGTAGATAAGTACTTATGGTTTGATAAATATAGCCCTTATGGTTATTCAAATTCAAATAATAAAAATACTCAACCAAGTTTTGATATAATATTAAGAAATAGTAATACAAACAGAGGTCCTGGTGTGAATCAAGAGGTAAAATCAGATGTTATTAATAAAAGAAGAATAGATTGGTAAAAGCATTTAGTTTAATAGAGCTTATTTTTGCTATTGTTATCATGGGACTTGCTGTCTCAACTCTCCCTAGAGTCACACAGAGTGTCTTAGATTCTGTTGGCTTCTCCATCTCTCAAGAAGCTATCTGGCTCTCAAGCTCTGCTATATTTAATATATTGGATTATAAGTGGGACGAGAACAGTACAATAGCTGGTTCTCTTGATAGAAAAGTAGTTGATGTTAGCAACTCTTTAAATGGTGGACACTCTGATTTAAATAGAAGCTATAGAACAGATTTAAATCCACCATCTTATAACTATAGAGATGGTCACTTTAGAGCTGATGGTAGACGAAAATTTCATAACTCTGTAGCTTACGCATCAACTCCTGCTCAATTGGGAGCAAATAGCGACCAAGATGATATTGATGATTTTATCGGTAGTGGAATAAATTTAGCTATGTTAAATCTTGGGAAAAATTTAGATTATAAACATAGCAGATATGAGGCAAATATAGATGTTTATTATATAAACGATAAAAGTATTACAGGAATAAGACAAGATGGTACAACAACTACAACAAATTACTCAAATGCTGTTGAGATAACTTTTAATTTAACAAAAAATCCCTCTAGTGCCTCTACAAATATAAAATTTATTGAATTAAATGTAACAGACCCTCAAGATACAAGTAGAAATATGTTAAGACTTATCGCCTTTAGCTCAAATATTGGTGAGTATTTTGATTTAACAAATAAGGTTAGATAGATGAAAAAAGCATTTACTTTAGTAGAGATAATATTTGTAATAGTAGTTTTATCTATCGTAATGGGTGGAACATTTGATTATATATTGAGTGTCTATAGAACATATGTAAAAGCAAATAGTGTAAACACAATGCAAAATGATTTGGATATTACTCTAACACAAATTGCTAATCAGTTAAGTTATAGAATCAAAGATAGTGTAATTTATGGTGGTGGTGCAAATGAACTTTTTAATAGAACTAATGAGAGTGATAACTCTACGATGGAGTGGATAAGTTACTCTCGTGAATCTATGTTAGGTTTATGGGATAGTGGTCAAAGTGCTATTATGCCTGGTTGGACGGGTTTTATAGATAGAGCACATATTGATACAACTGCTTCACCACAAACTTTAATTTCAAGTGGAAGTAATTTAGAATTTGCAAATAAAATCATAAATGAGTTATCAAATGATGGAATTAATGAAGTAAATTTGACTACAAGCGAAGTTGCTTTAATAATTCCTAGAGAGGATAAAGATGTAAGTGTATATGGTTGGTATTGTACTAAAGCTACAAATCAATGTGATTCAAATAATAGTTTTGTTGTAAATTGTCAAGGTGCAACAGGAGGTAGTTGTCCAAACCCTGAGACTTTTTCTTTAGTAGAGACAGGAGGAAATACTGACTTTGCCTCAATTACAAACACAGATAGATACTATCTAGCTTGGAGTGCATACGCTATCGATAGAGACGATACAAACTTAACTTTTCGTTATAACTATCGACCGTGGCTAGGAGAGACTAAAAATAGTGGTAAATCAGCACTTTTACTTAAAAATGTAACTCTATTTAACTTTTGGCAAGATGGAAATACAATTTGGCTAAAAATCTGTATAGATAGCAGTAATAGTGATACTATATCAGAAAACAATAACTCTAGCTATGGTTTTTGTAAAGAGAGGGTAATCTATTGAAAAAAGGTTTTTCACTCCTATTTGCTATTATTGTTTTAGTATTGGTTGCTTTTGTCTCTGTCTTAGCACTCTCTTTAACATCTCAAACGACAGAAGCTACATCAAATCAATACTTAAGAGAACAGGCAAAATTATTAGCACTTAGCTCAACAGAGTATGCTCTTTTAGCTCTAAGTGGACATGACCACTCTCAAGGCTGTCTTAGAAAAGTTAATATAAATACAAGTGGATTAGGCACTAATGATATAGTATCTCTCTTTGATGTAAATTTATCTATTATGTATATTGTAAGTGGAGTAAATCCTGATACTTGGTGTGACGATACTCCTCAAAATAATCAAAATGACTTTAGAATCTTATCAAGCTCACTTGATTATAATGAATCAAATTTAACTGTTGTAATAGACACTATAGTAAGCTCAAAAGATGATAGCCCTATATATCCACCAATTAGAGAACATAGAAGAATGGTACAAAAGCCTTAAGTTAAAAAGTATCGAATAGATGCAAATCCATAAACACTACTCTCTTTTAATAACTCTATCTGTTTTTGAGATATAACACCACCTAGAGCAAAGATTTTTTTATCTGTTTTACTCAAAATATCTTTTAAATGCTCTACTCCTTTAGGCTCTCCTTTATTTGGAGTGGAAAATATTGGACTATATGTTATAGCATCAGCCCTAGAGCATTTTTTAATCTCTTCTAAACTATGAGTTGAGCAGATGGTAAAAAGATTGTTTTTTTTACAATAATCTATCTTATCAAACTGTTGTGAAGTTAAATGAATTCCAGTTTGATACTTAATAGCTAAATCGATATAGGAGTTAATTAAAATATTCTCTATCTTAAATTTATGAGCTACTTCTAAAAATACTTTAATTAACTCTTCTATATTTTGACTCTCTTTATCTCTAAAACAGATATAATCGACTCTATGACTATTTAAAATCGATTCTAAAGTCTTTTTAAACTCACTGCTAGAGCCTGATTTATAAAAGGATTTATCTATTATTAGGTAACTTTTCATTTATACTATCTAATTGGTTTGAAATTCTATTTAAAATTTCACTCTGTTTTGCAACCTCTTCAGTTCGTTTTATATTTAGATTAACATTTGTTAAAAATATCAATAGAAATATTCCAAATAGTGAGCCAAAAATAGCAGATATAAAAGCAGTTATAAAACCAAGTGGTAAAAAAGTCTCAAAGGCAAAAAAAGCTCCTAAGAGAGCAATTGCCCAAGAGAAACCTAATAAAAAGCTTATTAGATATTCAAATAATTTTTTTTGCATTTAAAATTTTAATGCTCTTCTTCCATCATTACGGCACCAGCTAAATAGACATAAGTTAAAATCATGAAAATAAAAGTTTGTAAAAATGCCATAAAAAGTAGAATGAAAAATGCTGGAAGTGGAACTAACCAAGGAGCTAACATTAGTAGAACTAATAAGAATAAATCATCACCTTTGATATTTCCAAAAAGTCTAAAAGATAGTGAAATAATTCTTGAAATATGAGAAATTATCTCGATTGGAAACATAAGAGGAGCTAACCATGCAACAGGACCTGCAAAGTGTGCAAAATAGTTTTTTAAACCATTTTCTCTAATACCCTCATAGTTGTAATAGATAAACACTATTAAAGCCAAAGATAGAGTAAAGTTGATATCTGAAGTTGGTGATTCAAATCCTGGAATAATACCAATTAAGTTAGAAAAGAAAACTAACAAACCAAGTGTTGCAATTAATGGAACATATTTTCTAGCTTTTACTTCGCCCATTACATCACTACCCATACTAATAACGCCTTGTAGATATGCTTCTAATACATTTTGCGTATTACCAGGAACTAATTCCATAGATTTTGTAGCAGATCTTGCTAAAAATAGAACTATAGCTACAACTATAGCTACATGAGCTAAAATAATAAAGACATGATCATGAGAAATTGTACCTAAGTACAAAAATAACCTATCAGCCATTAGAGATCCTTTTTAAAAAAAGTTTTTGAGATTTTATCTAAAAGTCAATTAATGATTTATAAATATCTATAATAAAAGCTACAATCTATGCAACTATTTTAATCATCTTGTTAAAAATACATATAAATTATCACCATCATCTGTCTCAAACTTAACTTGAGCCCCATATTTGCCCTTTATATTAGGAAGAACCTCTTTTATTGACATATATGATTGAGGAAGTGAAATATTTACATGAATACTCTTCTCTTCAAGCAGAGCTTTAGCACGACCAGCAATAATATTTGCAAACTCTTTTAGAGCATCTTTTAGCTCCTCTTCATCTTCTGTATCTTCAAAGAAGAGTGCTTCATAGGCTCTTTTTGCAAAACTAAGAGGAAAAACTATTAAAATAATTCCATCTAATCGACCCTCAAAGTTAATATAACTAGCTAAGAGAGTCTCATCAGTTAAATCGAAAGTTGTAATTCTAGACTCTTTTTTCTCAGTCTTTAAGCCTATCATCGATTCAAATGTATCAATTGTTGAATCAATAAAAATAGGAAGCTCTCTTACAAGCTCTTTATTAATTCGTTTTTTCCCATCTAATCTAGCCTCTTTTATCTTCTCAGTTCCTAGAGATTCTTTATCCCCATCACCCTCTGGGTGATGGACATTTTTAAAAGCAACAGAGTAACTACCTTTCTGTTTTAATTTTTGATTAAAAGTTGCAAGAGTTGGAGCAGCAATAGCTAAATAACCTTTACTAATTATCTCCCCTAGTAGAGCCTCTTTTTCAACTTTATCCTCTTCATAAATCAAAATTTTATCACCCTTTTTCAAAGGGAGCTTATTCATAAAAAATAAAAATGTATTTCTATTATCGTAAAGTCCTACTTCTCTCTCTTTCACAAGAGGAAAAAGTTTTTTAAACATCTCTTCACTATAATTTGTGATTCCTACACTTACTTTTAAATTATCTTTTAATCTAAGTAGTTTATCTATCAATATTTCAAATGCATCAGATTGGTAATTCTTAACTCCTGATAAAGAGAAAAGAATAGAGTGAATTTTTAAATTTTTAACATTTGTATATGTGATATTAATAGAATTAACAAAACTAGTAGCTAACTGTTTTGTTAAAGTATCGCTAAGCTCGTATGTAGCAATATTCCTATCAACTTCAACCTTACTCATTATCTAACCTTTCTTTTGGTATATAATAACTAATAGAGCTTTTACCGAATTTTTTTCGCTTCTTTAATATTAATCCACCTATTACATCATCTAAACTTAAACTACTCATATGCTCTATAATTATTTCACAAATGAGAGAATTCGGAACTTTTTTTACAAGCTCTAAAGACTTTTCATAGACATCTTCCATTCCATCTCTAGTTGAAAATGGTGGATCAAAATAGAAATAGGCTTTCTCATTTTTATTTGTAAGATCAGCAATAACAGAATCGAGTTTGTTAAAGCTATCCCCTAAAATAGCTCTAGCATTATCTATCTTTAATCTCTTTAAATTATCTTTTAAAACTCTATATGAGTTTTCATTTTTTTCAATGAAATAGCAATACTTAGCACCCCTGCTAACTGCTTCTATTCCAATTGAACCACTCCCTCCAAATACTTCCACAAAATTCTCATCAACAATTTCAAATTGAAGTGAATTAAAAACAGATTCTTTTAAAATAGATTTCGAGCTTCTAGTAACTTCTAATGAGGGAAGCTCTATATTTTTACCTTTTAGCTCTCCTCCTATTACCTTAGCATACAGTTTACCATCTCTATTAATCATAATGCTCCTTAACAGCTTTTAAAATTTTACTAACAAACTCCTTAGATATCTCTTCTAATTCTAATTTTAATTTTAAATCTCTATTTTGTATCAAAACAGAGTTTTCATAAAAGTTACTTATCTCTTTTATTAATCTATTTTTTGAAAAAGGTTTATTTAAATTTGAGTTTTTGGCATTTGATATAATAAAAACAGGTTTTTTAGAATCGATTGCTCTATCAGAGATAATAAAATCACTATTTTCACCACTTGTCAAATAATTGCTCAAAAATAACTCTAAACTTCTCTTTAAAAGTATAGAATTACAATTTATACTCATTTTCAATTTTTTATCCCTTTTTGAGTAAATTCTAGCTAAATAAAGTTAAAAAAATTGTAAATCTAACCGATTATCTATTATAATAGATGTTAAGATGCAAAATCTAGAGGATGTTATTATGCAAATAGAGAGTATCCATTCACAAAATGAAAATCTGAAAAATGAAGAGTATGGCTTACAACTTAAAAAATTAGATGCCATAGAGACAATCGAAGATATTATGGAGAAGATAAACACTGAGATAAGCCCTTTAGATTTGAAAATTAACCACAAATTTAATGATAAAATTAATTTTTTATATCTTGAAGTTGTAAATTTTAAAACAAAACAAGTTATAAAACAGATACCTCAAAAGAGCATCATAAAACTAAAAGAGATTATAAAAGATATGTTAGAAGCTCACTTAGAAGAGAGTTTTAAAAATGAGAAAAAACTTAATCAAAGTGAATTTAAACTGAATTCGGATATAAATAAAAATAAAGTAGTAATCAAAAAAATCGAATTTTTAGACAATATAAATAGCAACCTATCTATTATCAATGAAGATTTAGAGTTAAAGTATGAAAAAAAAGAGTTGGTACTTGCCAATAAAAATAGCAAAGAGATTATTGGCACAATAAACTCTAGTGAGATAAAAAATTTTAATCTAAAATTAAACGAAGTAATTGGTATAATTGGAATGATTTTTGATAATAAAACATAAAAATATATAAAACCTCTAATAAGGAGTATGAAATGGCTGGAAGTTTAAGTGCATTAGGTATAGGAAGTAATGCGGGATTAAATTCAGAAACTATTGATGGATTAAAACAAGCTGATACTAGTATCATGGTAACACCGATAGATAGAAAGATAGAAACAAATAAGTCTCAACAAGGAGATTTATCAACTTTTACAACATATCTAGCAGGAGTAAAAACACAAACAAGTACACTATCAGATGAACTTACATATTTAAAAAGAAGCTCAAGTGTTAGTGGAAGTTCAGTTACAGCAAGTGTTGATTCGGCTGTAAATGTTCAAGATATTGATATAAATGTAACACAATTAGCAAAACAGAGTACTTTTGAGAGTGCCTCTTTTAGTTCACTTGAAGATAATATATTTGCTAGTACAAATACAGATGATAGAACTTTTAGTTTCTATGTTGGAGATACTAAAAAAACTGTAAATCTTGGAAAAGAAGCTGTTACATATGAGGATTTAATAACAGCTATTAATGATCAATATGGAAGTGATGTTACTGCATCTACTCTTAAAATTAGTGATAGTGAATATAAGATGATTCTAAAAGCAGATACAACTGGTGATGGTAACCAAATCTCTTTTGGAACATCTAATTTAACATCAATTAGAGAGTTAAATGGAAGTGTAGATTTAACAGGCTTAACTTATAACTATACAGTAGGTGGAGATTTAACTCTAAATGGTACAACTATTTTAAGCAATGGTGCAACAGTTACAGATGCAAACGACTTTGTTACACAGATAAATACAGCTCTAACAGGTGCTGGATTAGATTCAAGCTTTAGTGCTTCACTAGATGCAAGTAATCAATTAGTTCTTCAAAGCTTAGATGGTACAGCTATTAGCCTAAGCGATGCTGGTACTACTCTAACTGATATGGGATTATCAAGTGAGCTTATTGCAAAAAATAGTACAAGTTTCTCTATTACAGATTCGCAACTTAAAATAAATGGTGTAGATATAGTCTCTGGTGCAAATAAAAGTTATACATCTTTACAAGATTTGGTAGATGATATAAACTCTAAAACAAATGAGACAAGCTCTGGTGCTGGTGATGGGACAGGAGTTTATGCTACTCTTGATGCATCTAATAATATAGAGCTTAAAAATGTAAATGGTTCAACTATCTCTTTAACTGGTGATGATTGGAGTAAACTAGGTTTTACTACAACAAGCCTTAGTGCTATAAGTGATGGTGGAGTATCTGGAACAACTGAAGATGTTAGTGCTACTTTAGCTTCAACTGTGGGGTTTAACTCTCTTCAAAATGCACAAGATGCAAAATTTACATACAATGGTGTAGAGATTAGTAGAGATCAAAATAAAATAACAGATTTAGTAACAGGTCTTACACTAAATCTTGAAGAGACTGGTAGCTCAACTATTAAAATTAAAAGAGATAGTGATTCAATTGTAGATGCTGTAGATCAATTTGTATCAACTTACAACACAATGATTAATAAATGGAACGATTTGACCGATTATAATAAAGAGAAAGATACAGCTGGAAGTTTTCAAGGAGTTAGTGAAGTTGTAAGAGTCAAAAGTACACTAAATAGATTAATATTAGGTTATGACTCAACAGCAGATATTAAAAGTTTAGAAGAGATTGGTATTAGTTTAAACGAATCTGGTCTATTAACTTTTGATTCATCAAAACTTGAAACACAAATATCTAGCGACTTTGATGCAGTTGAAAAACTCTTTAGAGGTTATACAGGAAGTATCAATGGTCAAGAGACAGAAATAGAGGGATCTTTTGCAAAACTAAACAGTAGTTTAGACGCTATGATAGGTGATAGTGGTTCACTGACACTATTTGATTCAAATCTAACAAGACAGAAAGATAACTTAGAAAAAGAGAGAGAAAAAGCTGTCGAGAGAATTGATACTAGATATGAGATTATGTCTGCACAATTTGCAGCATATGATTCTATGATTGCTAGTATGAATTCAGGTTTTCAATCTCTTCAAATGCAAATTGACGCAATGGTTGCAAGTAAGTAAAAGTTAAAGGATAAAAAATGAATAGAGTTAAAGCTTATAACGCTTATGCACAAAATAATTTAAGAGTAGAATCTAGTGTAAAATTAGTTGAGATGATGTATGAGGGGATTTTAAAGTTCTCCTCTTTAGCAAAAAAGTCTATTTCACAAAAAGATACAGAGAAAAAAGTCTATTGGATAAATAGAGCTAGTGATATTTTTGTAGAGCTTATTAATAGTTTAGATTTTGATAAAGGTGGTGATATTGCTCACTACTTAAATGGTCTATACTCTCATCAAATTCAACTTCTATCAGAAGCAAATGTAGAAGAGGATAATAATAAAATAGATACAGTTCTTCATGTTGTAAGAGAGCTTTTAGAGGCATGGAAAGAGACAAATGACCCAACACTAGCACAAAAAAGTAGTTAATTTTGTGGATTAAAGAGCTTAAATTAGCAATTATCAATGATGATTTAAAAACTCTTGATAAGTTGCTATCATCTATTCCTGAATTTGATAATTTAGAAGATGCAAAATTAGCTCAAAACCTAATAAAAGAGGCTAGTTTATCTCTTATGGAAAAGAGAGATAAAACAAGAGCTATTATGCAGAATTTGAAAAATGGTAAAAAGTTTTTAGAAAATGATAGAGTGAAAAATATTCACCAATACTTTGACAAGAGTTTATGAAGCGAAATCTATCGCTCTTATCTCTCTTATCACATTTACTTTAATCTCTCCAGGGTATTGAACACTAGAGCTTATCTCTTTTGATATATCTTTAGCTAATAAAATAGCCTCCTCATCACTAATAAGTGTTGCATTAACAATAACCCTAAGCTCACGCCCAGCATTTATTGCATAGACTTGTTTTACTCCAAATTTACACTTAGCTATATTTTCAATATCAGAAACACGCTTTAAAAAGCTCTCAAGCACTTCTCGTCTTGCACCAGGTCTAGCAGCAGAGAGAGTATCAGCTGTGCAGACACAAGCAGCCTCTATCGTTTTTGGCTCTTCATGTCCATGGTGGGCATAGATAGCATTTATAACTACATCATGCTCTTTGTATCTTTTGCAAACTTCTGCCCCTAAATCCACATGTGAGCCTTGATACTCATGTGTTAGAGCTTTTCCAATATCATGCAGAAGTCCAGCTCTCTTAGCTAGTGCTTCATCAGCTCCCATCTCAACAGCCATAATTCCAGATAAGTGTGCAACTTCAAGTGAGTGTCCTAGAGCATTTTGTCCATAACTTGCTCGATACTTCAGTTTTCCAATCAATTTTATAAGCTCTGGGTGAAGTCCATTTAATCCTAAATCTAAGACTATATTTTCGCCATCTTCAATTAGTGATTGCTCAAACTCATCTGTCACTTTTTCGTAAATCTCTTCAATTCTAGCTGGTTGGATTCGTCCATCTTCAACCAAAAGCTCAATTGTTTTAGTAGCAACAGCTCTTCTATATAGATTAAAACTACTTAAAATTATCGCATTTGGTGTATCATCAATAATAATATCAACACCTAAGAGCATCTCAAGGGCTTTAATATTTCTACCCTCTTTACCGATAATTCTACCTTTGAGTTCATCATCACTTAAATTTACCACATTTATCAATCTCTCAGCAGAAAAATCACCTGCAAATCTTGTTGTAGCTTGGGCTAAAATATAGTTAGCTTTTCTCTTAGCCTCTATTTTTGCCTCATTCTCATACTTTCTAACAATATGGGCAATTTCATTTTTAGAACTCTCTTCTACTTTTGTTAAGATAAACTCTTTAGCCTCTTTAGTTGTAAAACTAGCTGATTTCTCAAGTACATGTAGAGCTTCATCTAATTTGTTTTCATAGTTTTGCTTTAGAGAGTTTGCCTCTTTTAAGACATGATTAATATCATTTTTACTCTGTTTTATATAACTCTTCTCTTGTAAAATAGACTCTCTCTCATCTTCATGTCTGCGATGAAGAGAATCCTCTTTTTTTTGAAGTTGCTCTAACTTAATTTCATAATCTCTTTTATATCGACTAACTTCACTCTCATATCTATTTTTAACCTCTATTTCAGCCTCTTTACTTTTAATAGTTGCCTCTTGCAGTTTCAATTTTGCTTCATCTTCAATCGCTCTAGCTTTAGCTTTAGCTTGTTCTAGATAAAAATTTATATTTTTTTTATTAGCTCTTTTTGATATGAAGAATCCAAGTAAACCACTAAGTAAAGCTATGAAAATACTTATTGATATATTTACTATCAAACCTATCCTTTCTATATTTTAATAAAAGATTTGAAGTGACTAAAAAGTCACCTCTAATATCATGTTTTTTGGTTAGTTTTGCACTACTTACACAAGCTTTTAATTGAACAAAAACTACTATTGGTTTTGATGGTAAATTTTCAAAAAATCTATCATACATACCTTTTCCAAAACCAACCCTTTTAAAGTCTCTATCCATACCTACAATTGGAACAATTGCTAAATCTATATTTCTATTTTTAAAAAATGAGTTATTTGGTTCTAAAATATTGAACCTCTTTTTAAAAAGAGGCAATCGAAATCTTACCATTTTAAAACTAACACCTTCCATAAATGGAACAAATATCTCCTTTTCTCTCCTTAGCTTAAATATAAGCCTACTTATGTTAGCTTCCATCTGTAGAGGTAGATAAAATAGTATACTCTTTGGATTTAAATCTTTGATTAAAGCCTCTAGGGTAGATTCTATTTTTTTACTTTTTAAATAACTACTTCTCTTCGCTTCTCTTTTTAAAAGCTTTATAGATTCTTCTCTAAAGCTGTTTTTATCAGAGGTATTTTTTAATTTTTGCATATTTAAGCCTTGATTTATTATAATTTCTCTAAAAAGGATTGTTCACTTGAGTAAAATATTTCTATCTCTATTTTTGATTTTTTTTTTAGGTTGTAGTGACAGTAGTAAAAAAAGTGAAAATACTCTATCAACTAAAGATTTAAATAATAGCAAAAAAAGTGTAAAAAAAGATAACTATTTGATTTTAAAAGATGTTTATGGAGAAGAGTTTAAGTTAAAAAAGTTACCAGATTCTAAAATAGTTATCGAAGGTTTTGAAGAGAAAGCTCTACTTTTTGAGTTTTTTACAACTTGGTGTCCACCTTGTAAGGGTTTGATTCCTCATATAAATATGCTTCAAAAAGAGTTTGAAGATGATTTAGTAGTATTTGCAGTGCTACTTGAAGAGAATAAAGATAACGAGTTTATGCAAGAGTATATAGATAATTTTGAGATAAACTATATTATATTAAATGATGAAAGCAATTTTGAACTACTTAAAATAAATGGTAATGTAAAGTCGATTCCTTATATGACTCTATATGATAAAAAAGGGAAATTTTTTACTAACTATATAGGACAGATGCCTCAAGAGATGATATCACTAGATATAAAAAGGATGTTAAAAAAATGATTGGAATTTTCAAAAAAAGTCTAAAAAAGACGCTTGAAGTTATCAAAGAGATTGCTCCAACTAAAGAGGATAAAATCTCAAAAGAGACACTAGAGGAGATTTTATTAGAAGCTGATATGGAGTATGACTTAATAGAGGAGATGTTAGAGCCTCTTCCAAATGAAGTTAAAAAAAATATACTAGAGTCAGCTCTACTTGAGCTATTCAATGAACCAGAACCGATTGAGATAGACTCCAAACCATTTGTAGAGCTTATTATCGGTGTAAATGGTGCTGGAAAGACAACAACAGTAGCAAAACTTGCAAAACTCTATAAAAAAGAGGGAAATAGTGTAATGCTTGGTGCTGGTGATACTTTTAGAGCAGCTGCAATTGAGCAGTTATCAAGATGGGCTGATAGAGTAGATGTACCGATAGTATTTACAAAACAAGGGCATGACCCAAGTGCTGTCGCTTATGATTGTATCGAATCGGCAAAATCTAAAAATGTAGATAGAGTATTAATCGATACAGCAGGGAGATTGCAAAACCAGACAAATCTATCAAATGAGCTTAAAAAAATTATCAGAGTATCAAAAAAAGCAAAAAGCGATTCGCCAAATCGAAAACTTCTAATTTTAGATGGAACTCAAGGAAATCAAGCAACAGCTCAAGCGATAGCATTTAATGAGATAGTTGGAATCGATGGTGTAATTATCACAAAATTAGATGGAACAGCAAAAGGTGGTGCCGTTTTTTCTATTGCCAAAAGATTAAATCTACCTATTTTATATATCGGTGTTGGTGAGGGTGAAGATGATTTAGTAGCTTTTGATTCAAAAGAGTTTGTAAACTCTCTCTTAGAAGAGATATACAAAAGCTAAATAGATGGCAAAATCTAAAATAAAAAACTCTTTTGAGTGTCAAGCTTGTGGCTATCAATCTAGCAAATGGCTTGGCAAATGTCCAAATTGTGAAGCTTGGGATAACTTTTTAGAGATAAAAGTTGATAAAACTATAAAAAAGTTGACAAAATCTCAAAAAAAAGCGATTCCAATTACAGAGATTTTAGAAGATGATTTTATAAAATTTAGCTCCCTAGATAGTGAATTTGATTTAGTTTTAGGTGGTGGAATTGTCCCCTCAGGTCTTACTCTAATTGGCGGAAGCCCAGGGGTTGGAAAATCTACACTTTTACTAAAAATTGCAGGAAATTTAGCAAAATCTGGCAGAAAAATCCTCTATGTAAGTGGAGAGGAATCAAAAGGGCAGATAAAACTTAGAGCCAATAGATTAGATTCAAATAGTGAAAACCTATTTCTATTAAGCGAGATAAATTTAGAAAATATCCTATCTGAGTTTAATCAAGAGGATTTTGAGATAGTTATTTTAGACTCTATTCAGACAACTTTTACAGATAAAATCAGCTCAGCCCCTGGAAGTGTATCTCAAGTTAGAGAGATTACTTTTGATTTAATGCGATTGGCTAAAGATAAAAATGTAGCAATTTTTATAATTGGACATATCACAAAAGAGGGTTCAATCGCAGGACCTAGAGTGCTTGAGCATATGGTTGATACAGTTTTATATTTTGAAGGTGATTCGAGTAAAGAGATTAGAATGCTTCGAGGATTCAAAAATCGTTTTGGCTCAACTAGTGAAATCGGTATTTTTGAGATGACAAAAGAGGGTTTAGTCAGTGCTAAAGATGTATCAAATAAGTTCTTTAGCAGGGGTAAAGCTCAAATAGGCTCAGCCTTAACTGTTGTGATGGAGGGAAGTCGAGCTATTGTTGTGGAGGTTCAAGCCTTAGTTAGCGATAGTGCCTACTCAAACCCAAAGAGAAGCTCAACAGGATTTGATACAAATAGATTAAATATGCTCTTAGCACTGCTTGAGAAAAAATTAGATTTACCATTTAATCAATATGATGTATTTATAAATATTGCTGGGGGAATCAAGATTAATGAACCATCAGCTGATTTAGCTATAATATCTGCAATAATTTCAAGTTTTAGAGATAGAGAGATTAGTAAAGATGTGATTTTTATTGGTGAAGTTAGTCTAATAGGGGATATTAGAGATGTTTTTAATATTGATATTAGATTAAAAGAGGCTGAAAATTTAGGATTTGAAAAAGCGATAGTTCCTAAAAAGCCAAAAGATTCTAAAATAAAGTGTTATGAAGTTGATGAAGTTGTAAAAGTTATAGACTGGATGTAGTATGCAAAGTTTAAAATCTATTCTTTTTAAAAATATATTTATGCTCTCTTTTGGTGTTAGTTTGATAATTTCAGCATTTTTTCTACTCAATCAATATGAAGCTTTTCAAGAGGATATAAAACTTGTTCGAAATAGTTTTATAGAGAATCAACAAGATAGAATAAAAAGTGAAGTTGTAAGTGTTATAAATTATATAAAGAGAGAGCAGAAGAATCTGCAAAAAAACTTTAAAGCCAAACTAAAAGAGAGAGTTAATTTAGCATATGAGACGGCACTTGCTATCTATAATGAGAACAAAAATAGTAAAACAGATAAAGAGATAAAATATTTAATTGTAACTGCACTTAAGAATCTACACTTTTCAAATAAGAGAGCTTACTTTTTTATCAACTCAAATAGTGGTAAAGCGATACTATTTAAGACTCAATCAAAACTAAATAAAGATATAGATATATGGAATCTCAAAGATAAAAGAGGTGATTTTATAATCCAAAGACAATCTAAAGTTGCAAAAGAGCAAAGAGAGGGATTTACTCTAAATTATTTTGTAAAACCCGATATAAAAAATAGAGAATTTCCTAAACTCTCATTTATCAAACTCTTTGAACCTTTTGATTGGCATATTGGAATGGGTGAGTATTTAGATGATTTAGAAAAAGATTTAAAAGCTAAAACTCTAAAGTATATATCAAATGTTCGATATGGAAAAAATGGGTATGTATTTGTAAATACATTAGATGGTTACTCTCGAGTCTTTGATGGAAAAATAGTAAAACCATTTAGTATTAAAAAATTTATAGATAAAAATGGTCAAAATCTCTTTGATTTACAGAAAATAAATGCTCTAAAGCCTGATGGTGGTTTTTTTAAATATGTTTTTAAAAAACTAAATCAAGAAGAATTATCTGAAAAGATAGGTTACTCAAAAGCTTTTAAAGAGTGGAATTGGATTGTAGGTAGTGGATTATATATAGATGATGTGAATTTGATTATTAAAGAGAAAAAATCTCTTTTGATGAAAAATATCTTAAATGATATATATCTGCTTATTGCTATCTTTATAATTATGACAGTTGTTATATACTTTTTATCAAAATTGATAACAAATCATATAAATGAGAATATTTTAACTCTAATTAGCTTCTTTAAAGGTGCTTCAACTACTCATATAAAAATAGATAGAGATAAACTTACTTTTAATGAGTTTAAGGAGTTATCAAAACCACTTAACAATATGTTAGCACAAAGAGAAGAGATAGAGAATCAATTAAAAGATTTAAACAAATCCCTAGAGATAAGAATTGAAAAAGAGATACAAAAGAGGCTAGAGCAAGAGAGGATTCTAGCTCAAAATAATAAAATGGCTCTAATGGGTGAGATGATAAACTCGATTGCTCATCAGTGGAGACAACCACTAAATACAGTAGCTATTTTACTTCAAGATATGGAAGAGGCTAGAGAGTATGATGAGCTAGATGATGAGTATTTTGAAAATACCATGGATAAAGCTATGGAAAAAATAGAGTTTATGAGCAAAACTATTACAGATTTTGGAAACTTTTTTAAAACAGATAAGACAGAGACAAGCTTTTATATAAAAGATGAAATTTTAAAAGTTATAAATATATTAAACTCATCTCTAAATGAGAATAGAATATCCATAGATATTCATAGAAAAGATAAAGTTATGCTTCATAACTATTTAGGTGAGTTTAAACAGGTTATTTTAAATATTCTTAACAATGCAAAAGATGTTATTTTAGATAGATTAGAAGAGAGCAGAGATTTTAAAGGGCATATTGATATATCTATTATAAAAGATGAAGAGAAAAATTTAGTAAAAATAGTTATCTCTGATAATGCTGGTGGAATAAAAGAGGATATTATAGGTCGTATTTTTGAGCCATACTTTACAACAAGACTTGATAAAAAAGGGACGGGAATAGGGCTTTATATGAGTAAAATGATTATAGAAGATAGTCTAAATGGTGAGATAAAAGCTTATAATAATGAAAAAGGTGCCTCTTTTGAGATTACTTTGAAATATCAATTACCTCATCACTACACCATTTAGCAAGAGACCTATCATGAGTAATTAGTAAGATTCCAATACTATCTAAAAGTGAAATCAGAAGTTTCATAACTTCAAGTGCTGTTATATTATCCAATGCACTTGTAGGCTCATCTGCTAAGATAATATCTGGTTTTGAGAGCATTGCTCTTAAAATTGAGCATCTTTGAAGCTGTCCACCACTAAGCTCAAATGGCTTTTTATCTATCAACTCTCTTGTTAGATTCAACTTTTCAATATATCTATCTAAATCATCTAAACTAGCTACATCTCTTATCTGCTCAATTATGCTGTAAGAGCCATGAAATGAGCTATAAGGGTCTTGAAATATTTGAGCTATTTTGGCTACCTCTATCTCACCTTTTTGTAACTCCAACTCTTTAGTAATGAGTTCAAAAAGGGTAGACTTTCCACTACCACTCTCTCCAACCAATGCAATAATTTCCCCTTTTTTTAATTCAAGTGAAAAATTTTTATACAACAGATGATTTTTATCATATCCAAATGTTAAATTTCTTATATTTAAAACTTCCATTTAATTCCTTTAACTCTTATTCATGAAAAATTTTATACAATAAAGTTTATAAAAAGGTTTAAATTTATACAAATAAAGGTACAAAATGAAAAAAACTTTGTTAGGTAACGAAGCTATCGCTTGGGGTTTAATCCATGCTAATGTAGATATGGTATCAGGTTATCCTGGAACACCTTCAAGTGAAATTTTAACAACTTATCAAAAATATGCCAAAGAGCTAAAAATAGATGCTTATGCTGAGTGGGGAACTAACGAAAAAGTTGGTTTTGAAGTTGCTTACGCTGGTGCTGTTGCTGGTAAAAAGACAGCGGCAACAATGAAACAAGTAGGTTTAAATGTAGCTAGTGATGCTCTAATGAGTGCAAGTTACATTGGAAACTTAGGTGGTTTTTTAGTAGTTGCAGCAGATGATCCTGGTTTTCACTCATCTCAAACAGAGCAAGATAGTAGAAGTTTTGCAAAATTTGCAAGAGTTCCAGTGTTAGACCCAACTGACCCACAAGAGGCGTATGAGTTTACAAAAGCTGGTGTTGAAATTTCTGAAAAGTTTCAAATTCCAACAATTCTAAGACCTGTTATGAGAGTTTGCCACTCAAGACAAATCTGTGATTTAGAAGATGATGCTTCATTTAATCCAATTGAGGGTAGTTTTCAAAGAGACATCGGTAGATGGGCAGCAGTTCCTAGAGCTGGAAGATTAAAGCAAGGTTTTGAGATTTTAGACAAAATTGAAGAGATTAAAGAGTTTAACTGGGATGTTTTAATTGAGCCAAAAGTTAAAAAACTTAAAAAAGCTAAACATTTAATCTTATCAAGTGGTGTTGCATTTGCATTTGTAGCTGAGTGTGTTGAAGATTTAGAGCTTGATATTGATGTTTTAAAATTTGATATGCCATATCCTCTACCAGAGAATAAAATCAAAGCTCTTTTTGATGATTATGATAGTGTTGTAGTAATTGAAGAGACTTACCCATGTATTGAAGAGCAGATTAAAACTGATAAAGTTTTAGGAAAACTAAGTGGTCATGGTCATGTAATTGATGAAATTACTAAAGAGAAAGTTTTAACAACTCTAAAAAGTGCAAATATCTACACTGGTGAGAATAGATATGATGCTCCATCTTATGAAGAAGAGTTAGCTGTTAGACCTCCAAACCTTTGCCCAGGTTGTCCTCATAGAGACATCTATTACGCTCTAACAAAAACATTTAAAAAGAAAAAAGCTATCTATACATCTGATATTGGTTGTTATACTCTAGGATTAAACCAAGGTGCAATTGATACAGTTCTTTGTATGGGTGGTTCTATCTCTATGGCTAGTGGATTTGCAATTGCAGACCCTGAAAAGACAGTTGTTGCAACAATTGGTGATTCTACATTTATTCACTCAGGAGTTCAACCTCTAATAAATGCTGTATATCAACAACATAAATTTATTTTAGTAATTTTAGATAACTCTGTTGTAGCGATGACAGGTAGACAGATAACTCCAGAGAGTAATCCTGATGTTGATATTAAAAAGATAGTAGAGGGTTGTGGAGTTGAGTGTATTGAGTATGTATACTCAAATGATATTGATAAATCTTTAGATTTCGCAAAAGATTTAAAAGAGAAGTATAAAAATGCTAATGGTCCTGTTGTAGCTATCGTTAGAGAGTTCTGTGTACTTGATAAAGATAGAGCTAAAGAGATGCTTCCAAGTGAGTATGCTGAGGTAGACCCTGAAAAATGTGTTACTTGTGATCACTGTCTAAAAGAGTATAAATGTCCTCCTATGGCTTATGATGAAGATGGAAAAGTAGCAATTGATCCTCTTTTATGTGTTGGTTGTGGGGCTTGTCTAAATGTTGTTTGTCCAACTGATGCATTTGTTTTAAAAGGAGATTCATAACATGAAATATCAAATGGTAATATCTGGCTTTGGTGGTCAAGGAACTGTATTTTTAGTAAAAGTTTTAAGTGAGTGTGCTGGAAGTAAAAATTTAAAATTTTTAGGAACAGAGAATCATGGAATGAGTCAAAGAGGTGGTTCAGTATCTAGTTATATCAAAATTGGAAACTTCTATAACCCTTCAATCGATAAAGCACAAGCTGATACTCTTTTAGGATTAGAGGAGACTGAAGGTCTTAGATGTGTTGAGTTTTTGAAAGAGGGTGGTCTTTTTGTTGTAAATACAGATAAAGATTCTCTTCCACATATCGATAGTAGCACTTCTGTATTAGCTGATGCTTTTAAAATTGTAAACTCTGGGCAAATTCCTGCACAGGCTCTAAATGTATATATGTTAGGTGTTGCAGTAAAACATGATAAAAACTTTCCATTTAGTGTAGATGATGTAAAAGCAGCTATAACTAAAGTAAATCCAAAAATAGCTGAGAAAAATATTGCTGTTTTAGATTTAGCATTGAGTTAATAGTTAAGTCAACGGGATTTTCCCGTTAACTTTCAAGAACAAAGTAATTATTAAAAATAGAAAAAATCTCTATTTTTTAATCTGTTTTCCCTCTATCTCTATATTTAATTTAACTTTCTCACCAAGGGCAACGCCTCCAGCTTCTAAAACTTTATTATAAGTTAACCCAAAATCACTTCTATTAATAGAGCCATTTAGAGCAAATCCAGCTTTTGTATTTCCCCAAGGGTCAACTATAACGCCACCATTTTCAAAATCTAGCTCTATATTTTTAGTAACTCCTCTTAAAGTAAAATCTCCATAAACTTTATCACCATCGATTTTTGTTACTTTAAATTTTATTGACGGATATTTTTTAGCATCAAACATATCATCAGCTTTTAAGTGACCATCTCTTTTACTATTTCCTGTATCAATAGAGCTAACTTTAACCTCTCCCTCTAATGTTTTTAGAGTCTTAGTTTTCTCATCATATTCAAACTTACCATCAAAATCATTGAAAGAGCCATTTACATTTGAAATCATTAAATGTTTTATTTTAAATCCAACGCTAGAGTGTGACTTATCAACACTATAAACACCTGCAAAAAGAGATGATGCTAAAAAAGCACTAGAGAACAATAATTTTTTTAAATTCATTTTTAATCCTTTTTAAATTTTACTCAAAATATTATCAACAATAGACTTAAAAGTATCTTACTAGTATCTTATTTTTATCTATTAAGTATTCTATTTGAAAATTAATCTATATTCAAGTATAATTATTTTATGAATATAAATAAACTAGAAGAAGAGATAAAAAAACATAAAGAGCGTTCTCCTGAGAGTTTTAATGAAATTATAAATGTAACTATCCCTTTTTATATGTTTCATCGAAAAATTTTTGATGGAATATCTAAACTACAAGAGGAGAGATACCAACTTACAAACAGTGAATTAGATGTTTTAACCTCTTTAAAGATGTCAGATAATAGAGATTTTATTCTAAGTCCAACTAGATTAAATGAGAGGTTGCTTTTTACATCAGGTGCTATAACAAAAATTTTAAAAAAACTTGAAGAGAAAAAGTATATAAAACGACTAGATAATAAGTTTGATAAACGAAGTAAATTAGTCCAATTAACTCCTCTTGGCGAAGAGGTAGCAGAAAAGGCTTTAAAAGATGTATTGAATCTTGAAGAAAAATATTTTGATGCACTATCAACTAAAGAGAAAAAACTACTAAAAGAGCTTTTTGTAAAAATGTTGAAAAACATTTAATTCTCTCTCTATTACTATAAACCTACTAAAACTTTATCCTATTTTTACGATTTTCACATAGAGAAAAAAAACAAACCTAGTTTTTGCACTTTTCGATATAATCAAACTATATAAGAGCTTTTATTTAAATATAAAAAGGAGTAAAATTGAGTGAAAAACCCCAAGATAAATTAAGATATGGTGACTTTTTAAAAGAAGTTGCTGTTGATTATACTCAAATAAGCTATAACCAATTAACTCCTAAAGAGAATCAACCAATTAAAAAAAAGATTAATTTAAGAGGAATCGATGTATATCGATTGGTAAAACCATATGTAAGCGTTAGATTTTTAGAACAGCTAAAAGCACTTATGCCTTTAGTTATCTACTTAGTTCTGTTTCAAATATTTATGTTAAAACAGATGGTAGTCGATTCTGAAATAATTACACTAGGATTAATTGCTGTAATTTTAGGATTAATGTTTTTTATGGAAGGAATTAAGTTAGGTTTAATGCCCTTTGGAGAAGAGATAGGAAATAAATTACCTAAAAAAGTGACTCTGCCCATAGTTCTATTAATCGCTTTTCTACTTGGAATCGGGGTTACATTTGCTGAACCTGCTATTGGAGCATTAAAAACGGCTGGAGCATTAGTCGAAGTAAGCAAAGCACCCTATCTCTATGTACTATTAAATGAATACTCTGATACACTTGTTTTAATAGTTGGGATTGGAGTTGGAATCGCTGCTATTTTAGGAACTATTCGGTTTTTGTATGGCTGGAGTTTAAAACCTTACATCTATATCTCTATTATTCCAACACTTCTATTAACAGCTTACTTTATGAGTAGTGATGATTTATCTATTATATTAGGATTGGCTTGGGATAGTGGAGCTGTTACGACAGGACCTGTTACAGTTCCTCTTGTCTTAGCTCTTGGAATCGGTATAGCTTCAGCTGCAGGAAAGGGTGATAACTCACTCTCAGGCTTTGGAATTGTTACACTAGCTTCTGTTTTTCCAATTTTAGGTGTTATGCTTCTTGGTCTTTATGTCTCATTTGTCTTAACACCAGAGCAGATAATAGCTAGTGCAAATGCTATAACAACTATTACAGAATCAAAAGCTTGGTATGAGCAGACACCAGCTGAGGAGATTACTCTAGGAGTTAGGGCAATTGTTCCACTTGTGATTTTTCTATTTATTGTACTTAAATTTGTTTTAAAAGAGAGAGTTAGAAATGCAGGGACTCTAGCTTATGGAATCACTCTTGCAGTTCTTGGAATGTGTATTTTTAATCTTGGCTTAACATATGGTCTCTCAAAACTTGGTGGACAATCTGGTAGTTTAGTTCCAGCAGCTTTTAATACAATATCAACACCTGATGGCTCAATAATAGAGGCTCTCTATCCTTATGGTATCGGTTTAGCTGTTGCGATAGGATTTGCTTGGGTTTTAGGCTTTGGTGCAACTCTAGCAGAACCAGCTCTAAATGCACTCGGTATGACAGTTCAAAATTTAACAAATGGTGTATTTAAAAAATCGACTCTAATGTATGCAGTTTCGCTAGGAGTTGGAATCGGTATAGCTTTGGGAATTGTGAAATTAATTTTTAATATTCCTTTAGGTTATCTACTGCTACCTCTTTACTCCTTAGCACTTGTTTTAACCTTTTTCTCAAGTGAAGAGTTTGTAAATATAGCTTGGGATAGTGCTGGAGTTACAACAGGACCTATTACAGTTCCACTTGTTTTAGCTATGGGGCTTGGATTTGGAAATGCTCTAAATGCATTAGAGGGATTTGGAATCTTATCTATGGCATCAATCTGCCCAATTTTAGCTGTTTTATTGACAGGATTATGGATAAATATGAAAGAGAAAAAGAGAGCAAAGAGAGATACTAAGAAGGAGAATGTAATATGAGTATAAGACGAATAACAATTTTGACAAATGTTCAGTTAATTACTTGCATCGTCCAAAAGGGAAATGCTGATAAAATAGTAAAAGCAGCTTATGAAGCAGGAGCCCAAGGAGCAACTATCTATTACGCTGATGGAAGTGGTGTAAAAGAGAAACTCGGTATCTTTGGAGTTGCTGTCGATTCTGAAAAAGAGGTTATTAATATAGTTGTCTCTGAAGAACAGGCAAATAGAGTCTTTGATGCTATGTATTTAATAGGTCAGCTAGATACTCCTGGAATGGGCTTTATATATGTTACAGAGCTTGAGAAAGCTGGTACTTATATTCCAAAAGAGATACTAAAAAAATTCAAGAAAAAGAGTGAAAAGAGATGAACTACAAATTGATAACTTGTATATTTTCTAACAATAAAGGAAAAGCAATAATTGAGTATCTATCAAAAGAGAAAACGATAATAACTGCTGATAGAAGTAACTCAAGGGGAACAAGTCTCTCAAATGCAAGAGGGATAGAGATGGAAGTTATCACTGTTTTGGTTGAGCAATCACAAGCTGATGAGATTTTTGAATACCTCTTTTTCGAAGCAGAACTCGATAAACCTCACAACGGTATTATATATCAACAAAATATAAAAAAAGCATCTAAATATAGCTTACCAAAAGAGGATTAGCCCCTCCTTTTAACTATTTCAAAAACTTATAAAAAATAGTTTTTAAACTCCATAAATAAAGAGTTAAACGCAATAAAATAACTTTATGTAATAAATAATATCTCTATATGTAATAATTTTAATGTATTATTTTCATAAAAAAACAAGCTAAAAGGTAAAGGCTCTCTTTTATGAAAAAAGTGTTTAATTCACTCTGGGATACATCTATCAAAATAAAGGTTTTAGGAATTTTTGTAGGATTTCTATCTGTTATATTTTTAAACTTTACTATAAACAAATTTCTATTTGATGACTCAAAACTCTCTATAAAACAATCTTTTGTATTAAATAAGTTAAAAGATAACTACATAAATCTAAATCAACACTTTCTACTCTATCTACAATTGATAAAAGTATCAACAGAGTTTGGTCCTGAAAACTTTATAAAAAGTATTAATGAAAAACGAGATATTTTTAATAAAAAATTGAAAGAGATTACTATTAAAGAGAATCAAGTAGATATAAAAAATGCTCAAAAATTAAAAAAACTATTTGATAAGTTAGATTTTTTAGTTCAAAAAGTTCTAAAAACTAAATTAAATTATGATTTATCGGTTAAGAACTATACTATTGCTTTAAAAAAAATATACTCTTACTCTATTGGTAAAATATACAGAGGCAAACTCTATACAACTATTTTAAAAGAGCTTAAAAAGATAGACCGTAGTATTGAGCTAAAAGATTCAGAGGCACTTGATAAGTTAGATAACTTTCTTGAGAGAGAGTTTATTATAGGTGAAAATGAGGGAACTGTCGATGAGATAGATGAAGAGCTTTATAAATTGATAGATGAGTTTTATAACCTATTTGAGAAATTTACAAATAGAGTGACTGATGTCATTTATGAAAAAGATTTAAAAGAGCTTTATATGGTTCAAATGCCAAATATTAATAATTTTATAAATAAAATATTAAAAGATACAAACAAACTATCTAAAACTAGTGTAGAAGAGGTTCTTTATAAAATGAATATCTCTTCAGAAATATCCATAGCAATTCTAATTTTAAGTCTCTTTATCACTTATGGTTTTTATCTCTTTTTCTCAAAATTTTTTATAAAAAGAGTTCAAAATATCTCAAAAAATATTACCGATGTATCAAAGTTTAAAGATTTAACAAAAGAGAGTAAAACTATCTATATGAAAAAAGATGAAGTAAATACTCTTGCTAAAAGCTTCAATTCACTCTTAAGTGTATTCTCAACAGCTCTTAATAATGTAAAAGAATCGAGTAAAAATAATATAGATATATCGAACCAAGTGCAGAATTTTGCAAAAGAGATTCAAAAAGGTGCAATGAAAGAGATTATAGATTTATCTGTAAATGATTTAAAGCTAACTAAAAAAAATGTCTATTTAGCAAAAGAGAAATTAGATATTTCAGCCAATAAGATAGAGAGTTTTGAGTTACACATAAATGAAGTTGAAGAGAAAGATAGTGAGTTAGTTACGCAATTATCAAATCTCTCAAACGAGACTAATGAGATAAAAAATATATTAAATATAATAGATGATATTGCAGACCAAACTAACTTACTTGCATTAAATGCAGCGATTGAAGCAGCTAGGGCTGGTAAACATGGACGAGGATTTGCTGTTGTTGCCGAAAATGTTAGAGAACTTGCAGAGAGAACTCAAAAAAGCCTTAGTGAAATAAATGTAACTGTAAACTCTATTGTTCAATCAGTTAAAGGAGTCTCTAACCAAATAGAGGAAAACTCTAAATCTTTAAAAAATATAATCAACTTATCACTGGATATAAAAGATACAATAGAGAGTTCAACCAACTCTATACTAGAGGCTGTCCACTCAACTGATAAATCGACACAAGAGTTTATAAGAGTATCTGATAGTGCAACTATTTTATTAAACCAAATGCATAAAATCAAAACAAGTGCCTCATCAAACTTAAAAAATGTATCGGAAATATCTGAATTATCACAAAATTTAACACAGATGGCAAGAGATTTAGATAACAGAGTGCTTGAGTTTAAAATATAGTTGTAAATTCAATTTTTTTCATTAAGCAAATAGAATAAAAAATGCTTATTTTTTTAAATCTATTTTTTATGAAAAGAGTGTTAATAGAGAAGATTATGTTTTGTATTCAAAATTAGAAAAATGTTCTTTAATTAAATTTAGATATTTCTTATAGCCTTTATTTATATGAACTAGTTGTTGTATTGAAAATATTAAAGATTTATATTGTTCTTTATATTCTATAGAATCTTTTTCTAGTATTTTTAAATTTTCTATTTTTGCTCTAATTTTGGTTTTGTTTTTTTCTGTTCCAAATAATCCATATTTAGTTAGTAGTACGCCTGTTATTATAGATTTAGAACTTATCTTACCTCTATAAAATTTTTTATTTTTACCAATATAAAATTTATTTTTTTTGATGATATAAAAAACTCGTTTTAAAAACTTATAAGTAATAATTTCTTTTGAAGAAAAAGATATATCATCTACATAAACAGAGAAAATAATATTATTTTCTTTTGATATTTTTTCTAATTCATCAAACATTTTTTTATTTATAACATAAGAAAAGTATTGGCTTAGTGGAGAACCTGTTACAAGACTTCTTTTATTATCTGATTTTTTTTGAGAAATTGTTACAGCATTAGAAATAAATTCAGCAACATCACTAGATTGCTTATAAGTTATAATTAACTTATTTTTTATATATTCTTGTGTTATAGATGGATAAAAGTTTTTAATATCTATTAAAAGAAAAAAGTTATTATAAGAGTGTCTTTTTGCGTTTGTAATATATGATTGTTTCTTAATTCCTGATTTTAAGTAGTCTTTTTTTTCTAAATTAGAAAATAATTTTTTTAATCTATTATGAATATGTTTTATTTTCTTTTTACATTCAAAAATTTCTCTCTCTTTATTATTTATTACTTTTGAATAATTAATATAAAAAGAAATAGGATTATTTTGTAAAATCTGTTTTGTCTCTTTGTATTCTTTAGGATATTTTATAATCAAGTATTCAGCTAGTTTTTTTTCGGATTTGCAGTTGAAAAGAGAACACTTATAAGAGTTTTCAATCATTGTTTATGTTCTTTATAAATTAAACTAGAAAAAGTTAACAAATAATTAATTAAATCTAAAATAAAATCAACCAATTCACTTTTAATAAGTGCTTCCAAGATTTTTCTAATTAGTTCTTTCAATATATGTTTCATTATTTACCTCCAATTATTAGTTCTGTGTAAACACAGTGCCTCTAACTAAATCATTTTACAGTAAATACTTTTTCTAATTTTAAAGCTTTGAATTTAGATATGCCTCTATTTTTCAAAAGCTATTAATTGTTCTTTTCATTAAACCTTTTATCCTTTATAGATTTTATTATTTTTCTATAACTGTAAAGTCTTAAATTTAATTTTCCTTAACTTTTTAGGTTTACAAAAATTGAAAGTGAACAAATATTTTGAGTTAAAAACTCTGGCTAAATCAATTAGCACTGAAACTATTCTAGTTTCTTTAATTTAGAGGTTGTCCAATTATATGGAAAAGTTAAGAATATGTCAATATTTCTACCTCTCCAATCCCCTATTTTCGATTATCTCACCATAGATTTTTGCTGTTGCTAAGTTACAATCAACTATCTCAATAGTTACATTATCAAATAAATCAAGTTCACTCTTATCGATTAAAAAGACTCTAGCACCGTTTAAGATTCCATTATCGATTTTACAAATAGGATTTCTATCAGTATCTGTAATAACTCCATCGATTCTAACACCGATATTCTCAATTGCCCATCTGACAAAAACTCTATCTAAAAAGTCCCACTCAACCTTAACAGCTTCTCTCTCTAAATCACTTATTCTAGCTGTTAAACTCTCTATATTTCGCAAGAGATACTCTCTTTGCTTTTTATCATTTCTTAGATTTGCTTTTAATAATCTATGTAGTGTTAAATCTGAGTATCTTCTAATAGGTGAAGTAAAGTGTGTGTAGTCTTTAAATCCAAGTCCAAAGTGTCCAATATTTTCGCTTGAGTATTTAGCCTGTTTTTGTGATTTTATAATCAATTTATCTACAAATTTACTTAAATCTTTTCGCTCTGCCTCTTTTTGTAGAGATAGAACAAGTGAGTGTAAATCTTTATAGGTATCATTTGGATAGATTCCAATCTGTCCTAAATTATCAAGCAATTCATCAATTTTTGCTTCGCTTGGCTCTTCATGGATTCTAAAAATTCCAAAATCAAAAACTTTAGCAGCAGCTCTATTTGCCAAGAGCATACAATCCTCTATCAGAGAGTGCGATGCTGTCTCATCTTCAATTTTTGAATCGATTAATGTAAATTTCTCATTAAGCTCAACTCTAACTTCATCAGAGCGAAAATCATACCCTTTTTTGAGTCTTCTCTTTTTGAGCTTTTTTGTAACTTCATATAGAGGAAATAGAAATTTTAAAACCTCTTTATCTACCTCTTTAAAAAAATCACTCTTTCCATCTAAATACTCATCAATCTCATCATAAGTAAACCGTCGCTTAGAGTTTATAACTGTATTTAAAAGCTCCTCTTTCACAACTTCAAAATTATCATTTAGGCTTATTTTAAATGTAAAAGCTAACCTATCCTCATCAGGCTTTAGTGAGCAGATATTCTCACTTAGTGAGCGAGGAAGCATCGGAATCGATTTGTGAGGTAGATAGATACTAAAGCATCTCAATTTTGCCTCTTTATCGATATTATTATCGGGATAGACATACTCACTTACATCAGCAATTGCAACATAAAGCTCATTTTTTTCTATATCATAATAGATTGCATCATCAAAATCTTTGGCATCATTTGGGTCGATTGTACAAAAAGGTAAGTGAGTTAAATCTACTCTATCGCTATACATAGATTTATCTACAAAATCACCAAAACTCTTTGCCTCTAGTTCTGCTTCATTTGAGAACTCCTCTTTTTTATTAAAAAGAGCTAGAGATATTTTTTCATCAATACTAGGGTCAGTCAAAACGCCTAATACATCTTCGATAATCTCTGTATAGTTATTTATTTTAAGGACAGTTAGGGGAGGAAGTTTTTTAAGAGATTTTTGTGTAGCAGTAGTTAACTCCATTGGAAGTTCAGTTTTGATATTTATTCCAACTATTTTATCTTTTACTTTCTGAAGATAGACAACACTATAATCAAACTGCTTTTTGAGAACTTCAACAACAACGCAACTAGGGCGTCTATTTTTTGTAAAGATTCTTTTAGCGATTACTAAATCGCCTCTATTTGCATTTTTTAAATTCTCTTTCTCTATTATCAAATCTTTTACTTTGTAGCCAAGTACCTCTAAAAACCCTGTACCTGTTCTATTTACATCTACAATTCCAACTCTATGTTTTGAATCAAATTTAACTTCATCTTTTTTAGTTTTTAAAATTTTGCTTCTAACTAACTTATCTATCAAATCTTGAGAATCTCGAGGAACATCTTTTAGTTTCATTCCATTTACGAGTTTTATCATTAACTCTTTCAAAAAACTTCCTTTTAAACAAATTGCACTATTGTAACAAAAAGATTTTGTTTTTACTAAACAAAATCTAAAAGAATCTTTTTGCTGTCTATATAACCTTGGTTTATCAACTCTTTTAGCTGTTTTGTATTAATTGCATTAAACTTTTTTAAATTAGGTTTTATTGTAATATCTGCATTTTGTAGAGCTTTTTTTGTTGGATAATTTAGCATAATATCAAAGCTATTTAAAATTACTTCTATAATATTACTTGGATTTTTATGTAGTTTTTTATTGTTTAAATCAACTCCTATTTTAAATTTAGCTCCCAACTCATCTAGTGCAGAAATAGGGACATTTTCAACTAAAGCCCCATCTACCAAAGTTTTATTATTTATTTTAATTGGAACAAAAAGTGCAGGAATAGATGTACTAGCCACAACAGCATCTACAACTTTACCTTTTTTTAAAATAATTTTGCTACCTGTTGATATATCTGTGGCAACAGTAGCAAAAGGTATTTTTAAATCTTTAAACTCTACATCTCCTAAATGTTTTAATAAAAAATCTCCAATTTTTTCATTAGAGAGTAAACCAAGTTTAGAGAGTGTTATAGTTGATATATCAAGCCAATTGAGCTCTAGTGCAATCTCTTCTATCTCACTAGAGCTTTTACCAGAGGCGAAAAGAGTTCCTATTAAAGCTCCTATACTAGTACCTGCTACATACTCTATATTAATGTCCAGCTCTTCTATAGCTTTTAAAACACCTATATGAGCACCACCTAAAACAGCTCCACCTCCTAATGCTAAACCAATTTTTTTACTCATTTACTTACTACTCTATTTTTACCATTTGCTTTTGCTTCATATAGAGCTTTATCACTCATTTCTATTAAGTCTTTACTTTTTTGAAAATTTTTAAGTTCGCTAATACCTATACTAACGGTTATATTAAATTCATCAAATTTTAAATTTTCAATCTCTTTACAAATTCTTTTACTAACTGATAGAGATTCATCTAAGTTTGTATTAGGCATAACTATAGCAATCTCTTCTCCACCATACCTACAAGCTAAATCATTTTTTCTAATTAATAAATTTATTGTTTGTCCAACTTTTTTTAAAACCTTATCACCCATTTGATGTCCATAAGTATCATTTATATTTTTAAAATCATCAATATCAATCATTGCTAAAGATAGTTTTTTATCTCTATTTTGAGCTTTTTTTATACTGTTTTTTAAAAAAATATCAAAAATATCTCTTAAATACAACTCTGTTAATTCATCTTTAGTTGTACTCTCTGTAAAAAATTCACTCTTTTCCTCCTCTATAATTTTAGGATTCAAAAGAGATTTTTCTATATTTGATAGATAATCTACCGTTGCCACAGATATTCCTACATCTCTATCTAATTTTTTATTTAAATCATTTAAATGAGCAGTTATTTTTTCAAACAATTTTTTTGCTCGATTTTCACTATATATTTCATGTGTTAATGTCATTAAAATAGATGTATAGAGAGTATCTTTATATTTTATTTTTAAATTATTAAAAAAAGCCTCATTCTTTAACATTAAATTGATATTTTTAATAGATATACTACAATCTTCAATATCTATAACATCTTGTATATGTTGCTCTTTATTCATTGTTTTCCTTCAAGTTTGAACTTAATTTTTGGTAATATCCTAGTGCTACAACTAATATAGATGAAGTTAATATAAGTATAGAAGGGTAGATTAAGTATGATAAATCTTTAGTTCCAGCTTTAAAAATATATACAAGTCCCTCAACACTAACAGCAATTGCAATTATTGTCATAATTTTTGTAAGAGTTTTTCTTGCTTCATTTGGGTCACGAAGTTCTTTATTTCTAAAAACTTCTTCTTCTATCATGTATTTAGCTATATCTAAAATAGTGATAGATATTATCACTGTTCCAACTGATTGAAGCATTGTTAAAATAAAAGTTTTATCTAAGGAGAATTTATCTATAGCATTGAAAGATTCGCAAAGAGACCAATACATTATGGAGAGAGCCATAATTGTCAAAACTATAGCTGAAATTAGGTACAATATGGTTGTAATTGTTTCAAAAATAGATTTCATAAAACTCCTTTTAGTTAAATTCTCTTAGATTATAGCAAATAAGGCTATAGTTATCTTTAATTTGTTCAAAAAGGAAAAAATAGAATATCTATTTTGTTTATCTTAATCTATATTATATTTTTGGATTTTATATCCCAACTGTCTTGGAGTTAAGCCTAATATTTTAGCAGCGTCTTTCTGTACATGATTTGTCCTATCTAATGCTTTTTTTATCGATTCAATCTCTAATTTATTAATATCATTTTGGGTTAAAATACTACTATTTTTGTTTAGACTCTCTCTCTCTTCATCTGAATTATCTGCAGAATCTATATCGAGTTTTTTATCTAAATATGGTAAAAATGTAAGAATAATCTCCTCATTTATAATATTTTGCTCACTCATAAGCACGATTCTCTCAATTGTATTTTCAAGCTCTCTAATATTTCCATACCATTTATAGCTCTGCATAATATCGAGTGCATCTTTTCTAAAGTGTAATTTTTTATTGTGAATTTTTGCAAATTTTTCTAAAAAATACTCCACTAAAAGGACTATATCAGAGCCTCTTTTTCTAAGAGGAGGTAGAAAGATAGGAATTACATTTAATCTATAAAAGAGATCTTCTCTATATTTGTTCTCTTTTATCATCTCTTCAAGGTTTCTGTTAGTAGCAGCTATCAATCTAACATTTACTTTAACGGTTTTACTCCCTCCAACTCTCTCAAACTCTTGCTCTTGAAGTACTCTTAAGAGCTTTACTTGCAGGTTTGCTGAAATATCTCCAATCTCATCTAAAAATAGAGTTCCACCATCGGCTAACTCAAATCTACCCTTTCTTGTATTTTTTGCATCTGTAAAAGCACCTCTTTCATGACCAAAAAGCTCACTCTCAAGAAGTGTCTCAGTAATTGCAGCACAGTTTAATTTTATAAATGGACCATCAACTCTATCGCTTAAGTTATGAATTGCAGAGGCTATCAACTCCTTTCCCGTACCACTCTCTCCTCTTACTAAAACTGTAGCTTTTGATTTTGAAACTTTTTTTATAATATCAAAAACACTCTGCATAGAATCGCTATTCCCTATGATGTTTTCAAAGTTGTACTCTTTTAAAATCTCTTTTTTGTAATACTCATTTTGCTCTTTTAGAGTCTTTTTTTCAGTCTCTATCTCTCTGTGAAGCATTATATTTTGAGCAATAATTGAGCTAACAATCTCAAGCACTTCAATCGTCTCATCAAATGATAGTTCAGAACTTTGATTTAAATATACTCCTAACACTCCTATAAGCTCATTCTCTACAAGCATAGGAACAGCAACATAACCGATTGAATCGTGACTTCTTGAACCAGCTTTATTTAAAAAAATAATATTATTATAGATATTTTCAATTACGACAGGTTCTCTACTCTGTCCAGCTAAGCCTGTGGCACCTTCTCCCAATTTGTAAGAAGCCATACTCATTTGCATCTGTGTTAAATCAACTGATGAGAAGATTGATAAGTTTTGTTTATCTTCATCAAATAGATAGAGAGCGCACCTTTGAAGATAAAGTTCTTGTTTTAGTTTTTTTAAAGTATTATCACACTTTTTTTGAATATCTTTTTTCTCTATAAAAAGTGTGGATATTTCATATAGAATTTTGAATCTAGTATAGGATAGACAGCTATCACAATCAAACTTGTTCATGATTTAAATCCTTTCTGTTTAAGGTATTAAATATAATACAAGTTAAAAGCAATAAAATAGTCATTTTTATGATTAAAAAATAGCCTTTTTGTTATTTATAATTACGAAAAGATTACATTTTTGCTAAAATTTTTTCTTGATTTAGGGCTATTTTCAAATAGAGCAGTTTCTCTTTTAACTCTTCAATCTCTCTTAACATCTCTTTTGTTTTATTTAAAGCCTTTTTTCTTTTTGATATTGGTTTTTGTTGCATCTTATTCTCCTTTATCATAATTACTTTTCAATATGCAAAAACTATTCCATCTTTACCATTTGGAGATAATAAAAAGCTAAAAGCTTTTTATCGTTTTCTAAAGAGGGTTTGGACAAAAGTCATTTTTCTCACCTGTTTTAAAGTAAGAGACGATGTCTTTAAGCATTTTTATATTATCTGTAAGGGTAAAGATAACATTGTCAATTTTATTTACCGATTCTTTAGATTGCTCTGTTGTATTTAATTGCTCTGTTACAACTCCCTCAATATCATCAACTTTTAAATTAATGACATTAATGTCATGTTGTATTTTATTAAATGTACTTTGAGTCTCATTTAATCTCTCAACACCATCTAAAATCATAACTTTTCCACTATTAGCACTTTTGACAGCATTTGTAGAATCTATTTTTAAGTTTTTAAGTTTTCCATTTATCTGCTCAATTGAGTTTTGTGTTTTCTCAGCCAAATCTCTAACACTATCAGCAACAACAGCAAACCCCTTTCCAAACTCACCAGCTCTTGAAGCCTCTATTGAAGCATTTAGAGCTAGTAAATTTGTCTGGTCTGCTATCTCTTCAATTGAGTTTAGTAGACCTGAGATTTCATTTACGCTTACATCTAACTCTTTAATATTGTTTTGAAAATTAACCATCATTGTGTTGATATTTTCCATATTTTGAACTACTTCTGTCAATGATTTCATTCCATCTTTTGATAACTCCTCCACAAAAGTGATAGATTTATTTGTATCTTTTACATGACTAGAGACATTTATAGCCCCATTTAAGAGGTTACTATTTGCATTTAAGAGTTCACTATTATTATGCGTTAGAGTATCTACAGATAGGTAGATAGTCTCTGATATAGATTTTAAATTATCAGAGAAATCTCTTAAGTTATTGGTCATAAGTGATATGGCATTACCTAACTTATCTTTTTCGTTTTTAATCTCTATATTTTTGGATAAATCTCCTTGAGAGACATTATAGGCGATATTTGAAACAGTCTCTAAATCGTGTGCTAAATTATTAAAAACTTTTGCTAAATCTCCAGCCTCAGTCCCTATCTCTATCTCAACTCTTTTACTAAAATCTCCACTCTTTACCATATAGTCGATTGCATCGTAAGTATCTAAAAGTGATAGTTTTGAACCATGCTCTGACTCATTTAATCCTCTTATCTCATAGTGTGGAGGTACTCGAAGTAATCTAAATCCTTTTAGTGTTGCAAACATAATCAATCCACAAAAAATCGCCCAAATAAAAACAGCCCCAATTCCAATAGATTGAATATACATCTGCTCAAACATATTACCAGTTGGTAGATTCTCCTCATTTGCAAAAATAGCTAGTGCAAATGTTCCCCAAACACCAGCAACACCATGAACGGGAATAGCTCCAATTGGGTCATCGATTCTAAGTTTTATTAAAATCCACTCAGCTAAATGGACAACAAGTCCAGCTCCTATACCTATGTATAAAGCTCCTAAAGGCTCAACGACAGAACAACCAGCTGTAATCGCTACAAGTCCAGCCAATGCCCCATTTATCATTTTTGTAACTTCTAATACTCCATATACTGCCTTAGAGACAATAAAGCTTATAATTCCAGCAATTGCTGCTGAGAGAGATGTATTTACAACAACTTTTGCAATACTTCCATCACCTATTAAAGTGCTACCACCGTTGAAGCCAAACCAACCAAACCAGAGTATAAAGACTCCAACTGTTGCCATCTGTACATTTGCCCCTGGAATCGGGATTACTTTCCCATTTTCATCAAATCTATCAAGCCTTGGTCCAAGTAGCCAAGCTCCAATTAAACCAACCCAAGCACCAAGCGAGTGGACAACTGTACTTCCTGCAAAATCTACAAAACCCATCTCTGAGAGCCAACCACCATCACCCCAAATCCAGTGACCAGATATAGGGTAGACAAGAGCTGATAATACACTTGAGATAAATAGGTAACCTCCAAATTGCATTCTCTCAGCTACAGCACCAGAGACTATCGTGGCAGCAGTTCCAGCAAAAACAGCTTGAAATATGAAAAAAGAGTAATCATAAGGTTCTGTTGTGAGAGTTAAAAAAAAGTTATCAGTCCCCAAAAAGCCACTCCAAGTTGTTCCAAACATTAGAGCAAAACCGCATATAAAATATGCTATCATAGCAAAAGCTAAGTCGCTAAAATTTTTGACAGCTACATTGATAGAGTTCTTGGCTCTAACTAAACCAGCCTCTAGTGCAGTAAATCCTGCTTGCATTAAAAAGACTAATGCAGTTGAAACAATTATCCAAACGATATTTAAATTATTTTGAGCTTGAGCATCGTTTGCATATAGAAGTTGGGTTAAAGTTAAAAGCAGAAAAACTCTCTTAATCATGTAGTATCCTTTTATAATTTTTAATAATCTTATACATTAATCATTCCTTTTTTTATTGTATGTGGATTTATCTATTCACTTTTTCACAAAAACATTTAGTTAATATCAATTTTTAGATATTAATTGAGAAAGGACTTTTTTGAAATCGCAACACTTTTTATTAATGATTTTTATTTTTCTAGGTTATTGGATGGCTAGAATCTATGAACCATTTTTACAAAACATCGTTATTGCCTCACTTTTGGCAATATCAACTTCTAAACTTAATAAGTATACACTTAGGTGGTTAAAAAACGAGCTAATAGTATCGATTTTTTTAACCATATCTTTGGGAATTATGTTTTTTGTTCCATTGGTATACTTTTTGACGAATATCGCAACATATGTTAACTCTATCGATAAGAGCTATATAGTAGATACATTTAAGTATTTAACAGATATTGTAAATGATATTCCAGATACAGTAGGATTTTTAAAACCAGCTCTTAAAGAGTTTTTAGATGAGATAAATATCTCAAACTCTATTAGCAAAATTTTTGGATTTACAGCATCACTTGGAAAGTCTAGTGTAGGTTTTGTAAGGGATATGATTTTGATTTTGATTCTATATCTTTTTGCAAATATCTATGGAAAGAGAATTATTGTCTATTTTAAAGGAATTATTCCTCTAAATGATTTAGAACTTGATGAGCTTTTTAATAAAGTATCAAATGTTATGGGCGTTGTTTTTTACTCTATTTTAATAACAGCAGTGCTTGAGGGTTTTCTATTTGGAATAGTTATAACTTATATCGGATTTGATGGCTTCTTATTTGGTGTTTTATATGGGTTTGCATCGTTGATTCCAATTATTGGTGGAATCATTATGTGGCTTCCTGTAACTATTTATGAAGTTTTAAATGGTAACTATGTAGATGCTTTAATTGTTTCACTATACTCAATTATAGTAATATCGATAATTGCTGATACTTTTATTAAGCCTTTTATTATAAAATATCTAAGTGAGAGAATTTTAAAGATTAAAAATGCTATAAATGAGCTTTTAATCTTTTTTGCAATTGTTGCAGGACTTTCAACTTTTGGTTTTTGGGGAATGATAATAGGACCAGCTGTAACAGCTCTTTTTATCTCTATTTTAAAGTTAAATAAAAAACTACAAGAGTTGGAATAGGTTTTTTATCAAAGTTTTACTTTTGATAAAATATAATTTTTTATTATTTTAAAGGTATTTTTATGAAAAAAATATTTATCCCTTTGTTTATTGTTACTTTTATCTTAATTGGTTTAGTATTTACAGTATTTACTAAATTTGGTAACTCCCTAATCGCTTCAAATTTGCAAGAAGTTTTAAGTAATGAACTTCAAAAAGATGTAAAAGTTGAGAGATTTAATTTAAGTTTCAATGATATAAATACAACTATAAGTTTTGATGATTCTAAATTTGTATTAGATTCTATCTTTGATGTTTTTGAGCAAAATGTCAGTGCTAACTACTTAGTTGATATAAAAGAGTTAGGAAATTTAGAATCTCTAATTGATAAAAAATTAAATGGAAGTTTTTTTACATTAGGTAAAGCAGTTGGAACAATCGAAGATGTAAAAGTCTCAGGTAGAGCAAAAGTTGCAAAAGGTGATATTAAATATTTTTATGCAAAAGAGAGTAATATTCTCCAAGCAGATGTAAAATCAATCCATTTAGAATCACTTCTATATCTATTAAATGAGCCTCTCTATATCATGGGTAGATTAAATACAGCTATTAATTTAAGAGATTTTCAAGGTGATATAAAGACAAAAATTTATAATGGTTATCTAAATAAAAAAGTTTTAAAACTGCCAGAGGCTATCTCTATAAAAGGGGATATTTTAACTAAACTCTCAAAAAAAGAGGCTATCTCAAAAGCTGATATATACACATCTGTTGCAAATATCCACTCAAAAGCTCTAAAGGTTGATTTAAAAACAACTTTTATAGATGGAGATTACAGACTTGAACTTTATGATTTTGCAAAGCTAGAGCCTTTTGCAAAACAGAGATTAAGAGGAAAAGCCACAGTTTTAGGAGATATTACAAAAGATAGAGATTTAGTTGTAAATGGAAACTCTAAGCTATTAGATGGAGAGCTTGATTTTAAATTGAAAAATGATGATTTAAGAGTTAATATTGATGCTATGCAGATTAAATCGATTCTATATACAGCTTACTATCCAGAAGTCTTTAGAGCAAATATAGATTCAAAAATCGATTTTGATTTGAAAACTCAAAAAGGTTTGATAAAGGCTACAAGCTCAAATGGTAAATTTGAAAAAAATCAAATGATAGAGCTATTTGCAAACTTAACGGGGGTTAATCTTCAAAAAGAGGTCTATAATAGTATTGCTTTAGAGTCTAAAATTGAGAAAAAATTGATTTTATCAAATTTAGAGATGAAATCTCAAAATACAAAAGTGATTACAAAAGATGCAAAATTAGATTTAGAAAAAGAGCAGATAGACTCTAGAGTGCTACTTGCTATGAAAAATAGTGATGTTTTTGTAGATATTAAAGGCAGTATTAAAAATCCAAAAGTTACAATTGATGCAAAAGACTTTTTAGCTCATAGATTAAAAAAAGAGACTAAGAGAGCATTGATAAAAAATGATATTGATATAAATCAAACGATTGAAAAAATAGCACCAAAATTACCATCAGAGGTTCAAGATTTATTAAAAGATGGAGCGAATGATATTATCAATAATCTTGATAAACTGTTTCAATAACTAAAGGAGATATTTTGTTTAGAATATCACTCATATTTTTAATTGCCTTTATCTTTATCGGTTGTGGTAAAAATCAGATGCTTCCCAAAAAAGAGGAGAGTGTAAAAGCTGTAAAAATCAAAAAAACTATCTATAAAAAGAGACACTCTGATGTAAATATCAAAACTCTAGCATTTTCACTAGCGAACCATTTAGGAGTTGGAGTCTCTACAAAAGAGGTTAAAGAGGATATTTTATCACTAGTTTTAAAAGATGATTTTGTAAAAATATCTATGAAAGCTGGTTTTGTATTTCCTCAAAACTCATATAAGCTAACTTTTGAAGCTATCAATTTGCTTGATTTAATATCTAAAGAGTTAAAAAAGTACCCAAATTTGATTATAGAGATAGCTGGACATAGTGATAATAGTGGAAACTATGCCTATAATTATAGATTATCAGAGAGACGCGCACTTAGCATTAAAGATATACTTTTAAAGGGTTTGAAAAATGACTTTTTAACAACGGGTTGCTCATTTAAAAAGCCTCTTTTTAAAAAGGCTGATGAGTATACTCTTAGTTTAAATAGAAGAGTTGAGATTTTTCTATTTAAAGATATAGATGATGTTTTTGATGTTTGTAAGTAAATCTGTTATAATTTCGCAAAAAAATTTAAATCAGGAGTTATTTTGAGAACTCACTATTGTACAGAGCTTGGTGAACATAATATAGGCGATGAGGTAACACTTGCTGGTTGGGTTAATAGTTATAGAGACCACGGCGGAGTAGTTTTCATCGATTTAAGAGATAAGAGTGGATTAATTCAGTTAGTTTGTGACCCTGAAGATAATGCTAAAGCACATAAAGAGGCAAATCTAGTAAGAGATGAGTTTTGCTTGATTGTTACAGGAAAGATTAGATCAAGAGGTGAAGGGCTTGAGAATCCAAAACTAAAAACTGGTAAAATCGAAGTAGTGATAACAGATTTAGTGATAGAGAATCGCTCGCTACCACTCCCATTTGATTTACATGATGATAATGTAAATGAAGAGATAAAATTAAGATATAGATATTTAGAGCTTAGAAGTGATAAAGCTTATGATACTTTCAAATTAAGAAGTAAAGCCTCAATTGCTGCTAGAAACTTTTTAGATAAAAATGAGTTTTTAGAAGTAGAGACTCCGATTTTAACAAAATCTACACCAGAGGGTGCGAGAGATTACTTAGTACCTTCAAGAGTTCACGATGGTCAGTTTTTTGCACTACCTCAATCGCCTCAACTATTTAAACAGCTTTTAATGGTTTCTGGTTTTGATAGATATTTTCAGATTGCAAAGTGTTTTAGAGATGAAGATTTAAGAGCTGATAGACAGCCAGAGTTTACTCAGATAGATGTTGAGATGAGTTTCTGCTCTGAAGATGATGTAATAAAAACAGCTGAGGGACTTTTAGGCTCAATCTTTAATGCTTGTGGGCATGAGATTCCTAATAAGTTTGAGAGACTATCATATAGAGAAGCGATGGAACTCTACGGTAGTGATAAGCCTGATTTAAGATATGATTTAAAGATGGCTGATGTAATTGATATTTTTGCAAAAAGTACAAATGAGATTTTTAGCTCAATTGCTAAAACTCCTAAACAGAATAGAATCAAAGCTCTTAAAGTTCCAAATGGTGATAACTTCTTCTCAAGAAAGATGCTAAAAGAGCTTGAAGCCTTTGTTTGCAAATTTGGAGCAAAAGGGCTTGGTTATTTTCAAATGAAAGCAGATGGTTTAAAAGGACCTCTTACTAAATTCTTTGATGAAGATTCTCTAAATGAGTTAATTGAGAGAGTTGATTTAAAAGAGGGTGATATTGTTTTCTTTGGAGCTGGAGCTAAAAAGATAGTTTTTGATTATATGGGCAGACTTAGAATCGAAATTGCAAACAGAATGGATTTAATCGATGAGAGTGAATTTAAATTCTTATGGGTAGTTGATTTTCCTATGTTTGAGATTGAAGATGGCAAGATAAAAGCCCTGCATCACCCATTTACTATGCCTAGAGATTTAGATAAAGAGCATTTAGAAGAGATAGAATCTATCGCTTATGATGTTGTTTTAAATGGAGTTGAACTAGGTGGTGGAAGTATCAGGATTCATAGAGAAGCTATTCAATCAAAAGTATTTGAGCTTATGGGAATAAGTGAAGAGGAAGCTAAAGAGAAGTTTGGTTTCTTATTAGATGCTCTAAAATTTGGTGCTCCTCCACATGGTGGTTTTGCAATCGGATTTGATAGATTAATTATGCTACTTACAAAATCTAGCTCTATTAGAGAAGTTATCGCTTTCCCTAAAACTCAAAAAGCTCAATGTCTATTAACTGATGCTCCTAGCAGAGTTGATAAAGAGCAGTTAAAAGAGTTACATATCAAACTAAACACTAAAAAGGAGATTTAATGAAAAAATTATTTTTAATTATTGGGGCACCAGGTTCTGGTAAGACAACAGATGCAGAGATTATTGCAAAAAATCACCCTGATACAATCGTACACTACTCAACTGGTGAGCTTTTAAGACAAGAGGTTGCTAGTGGTAGTGAGCTTGGTAAGAAACTTGATGGTTATATGTCAAATGGTGAATTAGTTCCATTGGAAGATGTTATCAGCACAATTGAGTCAGCAATTACAAGTTGTCCAAAAAATGTAATTTTAATTGATGGTTTCCCAAGAAGCGAAGAGCAGATGGAAGCATTAGATGCAAAACTGCAAGGAAATAGTGAGCTTGAACTTGTAAGTGTTATCGAGGTTGAAGTTAGCGAAGGCGTTGCTAAAGATAGAATCTTAGGTAGAGCTAGAGGTGCTGATGATAACGAAGAGGTTTTTGTTAATAGATGGGGTGTATATGAAAAACCTCTTAAAAATATTCAAGATTTCTATGGTGCAAAAAATCTTCTTAAAAAGATTAATGCTGAGAGAGGTATCGAAGAGATTGTTGCTGATATGGACGCGTTTATTCAAAGTAAAATCTAATTTATGCCAAACTTTTATAGTGTAATTATTGGAACAGAGCTTTTAAATGGTAGACGAGTCGATAGCCATTTTGAGTTTTTAAATGCTGAACTTATCAAAAGAGGCTTTGAGCAAAGAGCCTCTTTTGTTATCTCCGATGAGCCTGATTTTATAGAAGATCTCTTTAACTTTATAAAAAGAGATAGAGACTCCGTTCTATTTAGTTTTGGTGGAATCGGTTCAACTCCAGATGATTACACAAGAGCTATTGCATCAAAAGTATTTAGCAACTCAAAATTGCAGATACATAAAGAGGCATTAACTCTTTTAGAAGATAAATTTAAATCAAATTTGAATCAAAATCGTTTAGAGCTTATAAATTTTCCAGAAAACTCTAAACTATTATTAAATCCTGTCAATCAGATACCAGGGTTTTATTTAGAAGATAGATTCTTCTTTACCCCTGGTTTTCCTGAGATGGCTAGAGAGATGGTCAAATTTGCATTAGATAAATTTTTTCCAAAAAATGAAGTTGTAAAGTATAGATTATCTGTTAAAGTTGATACTAGTGAAGGGGAGCTTATAGAGTTTATGAAGAGCTTACCAGATGAGATAGAGTTATCAAGTTTACCAACAATGGATAAAAAAGTTGATTTATCTCTAGCTAGTATTAACAAAAATAAGTTACAATTTCACTTTGATAACTTATTGAGAGAGTTATCGAATTTAAATATAAATTTTAAAAGGTACTAAGATGAATATGGATAAGATTTCTGTAGGTGAGAATCCAGAAAAAGTAAATGTTATTATTGAGATTCCATTTGGCTCAAATATGAAGTATGAAGTGGAAAAAGAGAGCGGTGCATTAGTAGCTGATAGAATCATGCACTCAGCAATGTTCTACCCAGCAAACTACGGTTTTGTTCCAAATACTTTAGCTGATGATGGTGATCCAGCTGATGTTTTAGTAATGACAGAGTATCCATTAGTAGCAGGTTGTGTTGTTAAGTGTAGATTAATTGGTGTTTTAATTATGGAAGATGAATCTGGTCAAGATGAGAAGATTTTAGCTGTTCCTGTATCAAAAGTTGACCCAGCTTATGAAGAGATTAAAACAATTGATGATTTACCAAAGCATATTTTAGCAAGACTTAAAAACTTTTTTGAAACTTACAAAATGTTAGAGCCTAACAAGTGGGTAAAAGTTAAAGATTATCAAGGTAAAGAGGTTGCTACAGAGCTTTTACAAAACGCTATCGACGCTTATAAATAGAGAAGTATTTTAGCTTTTCTTCTCTTTTTTTCTCTTTTTCTCTATTAGAGATATTTTTTTCTACTTTTTTTAACTTTTTTAACCCTTAACAACCTTTATTCTACATTTTTTAGATACATTATTACAAGATATATAAATATGACTATCGATATAACTTTTTTATATAGTTAATAGGGTGTTGTTTATGATTAAAATTCTGTTTTTACTACTTTTACTATTTAATCTATCCTTCTCAAGTGATAAGACTTTTATATATTTTTACTCTCCATATAGTGATATAAACGATTTTCAAAACTTAAAATATAGATTTGATAACTATTTAAAGAGATTTGGAGATTATGAGTTTCAACCATTTACAAATAAGAAAAGTTTCGAAAATAGAGTTTTAAAAGATAGAAACTCTATTTTAATTATGTCTAGTTTTGAGTTTGATGATTTTAAGAGTAGATATAGAGATAAGCTAAAGATAGAGTTTTTAGCTTCAAAAAATGGCAAAGAGCATCAAAATATGATTCTACTATCAAATGATAATAGTTTCTATTTTACTAAAAAATCAAAAGTATCAACATCTTGCAATGAGAAACACTCAAAATTTATATTAAAAAAGATTTTGCAAAAAAGTATAAATAATATAGACTTTATAACCGTTGAGCGAGATATAGATGCTATTTTATCGATAGTTTTTAATATAAGTGACTTTGCTCTTGTCTCTAATGAAGCTTTTGAGAAGTATAAAAATATATTTGAAATAAATGAGAATCTATTTAAAGTAGGTAGTAGCTTAAACTCTCTTCATTTAGTAATAGCTACTTTTGATAACCACTCTTTTGAGGTAGAGAACTTTATAGATTCGTTAGAATCAAAAGATAAAGATAGTTTTGCAAATGGAGCATTATCTCTAATTGGTGTAGATATTTTAAAAAAAGAGAGTATAAGTTATTTAAATGAAAAATATTAGTATGAGTATAACTTTTAAATTGACAACATCTATTTTAATAATAATAATTTTGCTCTTAACTATCTTTACATATCTTAGAATCTCTTCAGAGAAGAGACTGTTGATAACTGAGATAGAGAAGAGAGATATCTTGATGCGAGATAACTTGATTATAAGTACAAAGAGTTATATTCTCTCACTTGTAAAACAGGTAGAGAGTGACTTAGCAACTTTAAATCTATACCATATTTTTGAAATTATGAAAAATGTACAATCATCAAATAATGATATTTTATCAATTACTATTTTAGATAGAGAGGATAGTTTGATTCTATCTACAAATAAAAATTATCACTACTCAATTATGAGTATAGATTTTGAGAATTTAGAGACTTTTTTTCTCAGAAAAAAGAGCGATACTATAGATTTTTTTTATCCTTTAGAGTTTTCAACACAAAAATGGGGAGTTTTGATAGCTACAATTAGTTTAAGTAGTTTAAATAAGAAGATAGAGGTTTCAAAAAGCAGTTTAGATTCAAAAATAGATAAAATCATCTATGAATCTATAATAACAGCTATGATATTTTTTCTGCTTTTAGCTGTTATTGTCTATTTTATCTTTTTAGAAGTCTCAAGACCACTTTTGAAGCTAACAAAGAGTGCAACAGATATTGCAAATGGGGATTTTGATACAGAGATAGATATTTTAAAAACAGATAACGAGATTGCAAAACTCTCAAAAGCTTTTGAGACAATGAGGGTAAATTTGAAAAATCTCTATCAAAAATTTGAAGAGTATAATGTAGATTTACAAGTTAGTGTAAATAGAAAAACTTTTGAGCTTCAAAATACCCTAAATAAATTAAAATCATCTCAAGATAAATTGATTCGCTCTGAAAAGATGGCTGTCTTAGGTCAACTTGTCTCAAATGTATCACATGAGATAAATACCCCTTTGGGTGCAATTAATGCATCAGTTGAAAATATAGAAAAATCTTTAAATAACTTATTAGATGATTTTTACAATCTATTTACCCTTTTAGATAGAGATGAGTTAGATAGTTTTAAAGAGTTGTTATCCGTTAAACAGAAAAATATGTTTTTAGCAACTTCGCAAAAGAGAGAGCTTCGAAGAGAGATGAGTGGAGCCTTAAAAGATTTAAATATTGAAAAAGCTAGATATTTATCAAACTGCTTGATAACTTTAGGGATTCAAAAAGATAGAGTGCTTGATTTTAAAAATCTACTTCTACACAGAGAAGTTATATTTATTTTTGACTTTGCTGTTAAATTAAAAGTTATAGAGAACTCAAATATCAATATAAAAGAGGCAGTAAATCGCTCTTCAAAAGTTATTTTGACACTTAAATCTTACTATAGAGTTAAAAAAGAGAATAGTAAAGGCTTTTTTTATCTAAAAGATACAATAGAGAGTGTCTTAAGTCTATATCAAAATCAATTAGGTAAGAGTATTAAAGTTATTAAAAAATTTGATAATTTAGATAAAATAAACTGTTATGAAGATGACTTAATTCAAGTCTGGACAAATTTAATTCAAAATGCTATTCACGCCATGAAAGATAGAGGTATTTTAACCATATCTATAACAAAAAATGATAATTATCAAGTAGTTACTATAGAAGATACAGGCTATGGAATACAAGATAATATAAAAGATAAAATTTTTGAACCATTTTTTACAACAAAGCAAAGTGGTGAGGGTAGTGGATTGGGGCTTGATATAGTAAATAATATTATAGAAAAACACAATGGAAAGATAGAATTTGAGAGTGATAAAAATACAATATTTAAAATATTTTTGCCGATAAAGGATTATTGATGTACAAAGGTGCAATTTTATGCGTTGATGATGAAGCTATTATTTTAGAATCGCTAGAGATTCAATTAAGTGATGTTTTTGGAAAAGATTTTTTAATAGAGTTTGCATCAGATGCGATAGAGGCGTTGGAGATTTTAGACGACTTAATTGATGAGAAGATAAAGATATTAGTGATAATTTCCGATTGGTTAATGCCCGATATGAAAGGTGATGATTTTTTGATTGAGGTAGATAAGAGATTTCCAAACTCAACAAAGATAATGCTCTCAGGTCAAGCTGATATGAGAGCAATCGATAGGGCTAAAAAGACAGATTTATATGAGTATATTCCAAAACCTTGGAGTTCAGATGAACTTATTAATACAATTAAGATAGGTATGAAAAAATGTCAAAAGTAATTATTTGTATAGATGATGAAGATATTATTTTAAGGTCGCTTGAGCAGGATTTATATCGAGTTTGTGATGAGGACTATTTTGTAGAGTATGCTCAATCAGCAATAGAGGCTTATGAAGTGATAGAGGAGTTAAGCGATGAAGGGCATGAGATAGCACTTATTATAAGCGATTATATTATGCCTTATGAGAAGGGGGATAAGTTTTTAGTTGAGATGGATAAAAACTATCCAAATGCTCTTAAGATAATGCTCACAGGTCAAGCTGGTATAGATGCTATTGCAAATGTAATTAATAATGCAAACCTCTACAGATATATTGCAAAGCCTTGGAATAGAGTAGATTTGAGAATGACTGTGAAAGAGGCACTTTTAAGTTTTTCACAAAAAAAAGAGATAGATTTATACCATTTGAAGTTAGAAAATAGAGTAAAAGAGAAGACAAAAGCACTTGAGGATATTAATAAAAATTTAGAAGAGAGGATAAAGATAGAGGTTGAGAAGTATAAAAGACAGCAAGACTTATTGATTCAACAATCAAAATTAGCACAGATGGGTGAGATGATGAATATTATCACCCATCAGTGGAAACAGCCTCTAGCTAGTCTCTCACTTTTAAATCAAGAGATGATGATAGCTTTTGAGTTGGGTAAATTGACAAATGAGTATGTAGATAATTTAATAACAAAATCAGATAGAAATATTCAATTTATGTCAGGCACAATTGACCACTTTAGAAACTTTTTTAATCCAAATAAACAAAAAGAGTCTTTCTCAATAGATAGCTCAATTAATAAAGTAGTTTTAATGTTAACTCAATCTTTTAAACTCTACTCAATTGCGATTGAGATAGATAAATCGGGGATAGAGATATTTAATTATAGAAATGAGTTTGAGCAGGTAGTTTTAAGTATTTTAAATAATGCAAAAGATGCATTAATATCAAGAGAGATTGAAGATGGTTTTATAAAAATAGGGATAAAAACTATAAATGAGAAGTTAGAGATAGCTATTGAGGATAATGCTGGAGGGGTAGATAAAAATATTATTGAAAATATTTTCGATTCTTACTTCACAACCAAAGAAGATGGCAGTGGAATTGGACTTTATATGGTTAAAATGATACTAAGAGAAAGTATGCAAGGTGAAATTTTTGTAGAGAATAGCAAAATTGGAGCTAGTTTTAAAATTTTATTGGACTTAAAGGAGTAGATATGGGTAATTTAATTGTTTGTATAGATGATGATAACTTAGTTTTAGATTCACTAGAGAGAGAGCTTTTTGAGTTTGTATCAAATGATTATATTTTAGAGTTTGCTCAATCTGCTAAAGAGGCATTAGATGTTATAAATGAGTTAGTTTTTAGGGAAAAACATGAGTTAGCTCTTGTTATAACAGACCATATAATGCCAGGTATGAGAGGAGATGAACTTCTTATTCATCTACACAAAATATTTCCTGAATCTCTTAAAATTTTATTAACAGGTCAAGCTGACATGAACTCTATTGCAAAAATTATAAATAGAGCTAACTTATATAGATATGTTCAAAAACCTTGGTATGAGAGTGATTTGAAGATAACTATAAAAGAGGCTATAAAATCTTTCGAGAGAGAGAAAGAGCTTCAAGCAGAACAGAAAGAGTTAGAAGTTTTAGTTGACACAAGGACAAAAGAGTTGATAGCATTAAATGAAAAACTAAAGAGTTACATAGAGATAGTTGATAATAATGTACTTATTTTAACATCAGATTTTGATGGAAATATTATGAGTATTTCAAATGCTTTTTTAAAACATTTGAATCTAAAAGATAAAAGTTCTGTAGATAATTATAGAGATTTACTCTATGATAAATCTATATTTAATGAAATAGTATTTGCCATAAAAGGGGGAACTTGTTTCAAAGATGAGGTTAAGGGAGTCAAAAAAGATAGTATGTTTTGGGCTGATGTGAGCGTTAGTAAATATTTAGATATTGAGACAAATACTCATGGTTTTATGGCAATATATAATGATATTACAGATAAAAAGATAATAGAGGAGCTATCTATTACTGATGAACTTACAAAAATCTATAATAAAAGATATTTTAATCAAATTATAAAAGATGAAATTTCAAAAGCTAAAAAAAATAGTTTGGATTTTGGTTTTTTAATTTTTGATATAGACTTTTTCAAACAGTACAACGACACTTATGGTCACCACGCAGGAGATGAGGCTCTTTCTAAAATAGGATTACTCTTAAATAGAATATCTTCTAAATATGGGTGTTACTCTTTTAGATTAGGTGGGGAGGAGTTTGGCATAATATCTACAAAATTTAACTTTATAGATTTTAATGAGTTAGCAAAAGATATTAAAGATTCAATTGAAAATCTCTCAATTCCTCATATTAAAAATCTTGTAAGTGATAATATCACTGCATCTGTTGGGCTTTTTCACTCAAAACTGGATATTCACATAGATGAGAACTATATATACAAAGAGGCTGATGAGGCTCTTTATAGAGCAAAAAATGAGGGCAGAAACAAAATAGTATCTGCCTAACTCTTCTAAAATAACAAAAATGTCTTTTAATTGCATATATAATTTACAATTTTGTCTTAAAATATAGGCAAAAAATATCTTAAAATATAATCACTACTACAAACAAAAACAAATCAATTTTTAATAAACACGATATTATGGGCTTTTACAACTCTATTTATAAAATTTATTATTAAAAATCCTACTTTTTTATTAGATGGAATCTATTATGCACTTTATTTAGTGTATTTAATTTTGATAAAAAATTAGGAGACTTTAAAATGGATGAATTAAGACAAATAGCTTTTTACGGTAAAGGTGGTATTGGTAAATCTACTACTTCTCAAAATACATTAGCTGCGATGGCTTACTATTTTGACAAGAAGATTTTAATTGTTGGGTGTGATCCAAAAGCAGATTCAACGAGATTAATTTTACATGAAAAGGCTCAAAATACTATTATGCAACTAGCTTCAGAAGTTGGTAGTGTTGAAGATTTAGAGCTTGAAGATGTGTGTAAAGATGGTGTAGGTATATTTAGCCCAGAAACTAAAGGTGGTTGGATTAAATGTACAGAATCAGGTGGTCCAGAGCCAGGTGTTGGATGTGCTGGTAGAGGTGTTATTACTGCAATTAACTTTCTTGAAGAAGAGGGTGCTTACGATGATGATGTAGATTTTGTATCTTACGATGTTCTTGGTGATGTTGTTTGTGGTGGATTTGCTATGCCTATTAGAGAGGGTAAAGCTCAAGAGATTTATATCGTAATGTCTGGTGAGATGATGGCAATGTACGCTGCTAATAATATCTCAAAAGGTATTTTAAAATATGCAAACACAGGTGGAGTTAGACTTGCTGGTTTAATTTGTAATGCAAGAATGACAGATAGAGAGTATGACTTAGCTAAAGCACTTGCTACAAGACTTGGTACTCAAATGATTCACTTTGTTCCTAGAAACAATATCGTTCAACATGCTGAGCTTAGAAGAATGACAGTTGTTGAGTATGCAGAGAGTTCTGACCAAGCACTAGAGTATAAAGAACTTGCTAGAAAAATTTGTGCAAATGATTTAAAAGTTATTCCAACTCCTCTTGAGATGGACGACCTTGAAGATTTACTAATGAATTTTGGTATCGCAGAAGAGTTTGACGAAGATAATATAGGTAAAACAGCAGAAGCTTAATTTTACCTCTTTTTCCCTACTTAAAAATTTCATAAAAAATATTTATAAATTAATAGAGACTACTAAGGAGCATAAAATGTTTATTTTAGGATTTCACTTCCCAGCTACTGAGGGTAATGATGTTGCTTTTGATAAAGTTATTGAGAAATTAGATGGAGCAGTTGATACAAGTGGTGTTTCAAAAATTGTTTTAACTTATGGGAAAAAATTTGAAAACACAGTTGAGTATTCTGATGTAGATTCTTTCATTGGAAAAGCATTAATTCACTATTTTAATGAAGATAATGCAGAGAAGAAAGAGAAGTATTTTATCTATACAAATAGATACCAAATAAGTGAAATTGCAAAAAGCTTAACTCCTAATGATGAAGATACAAAACTTTGTAGATTATTTGATTCAATGGAGCAGTTTAAAATTTCAGTTGCGTAAGTAAGTTATTTTTTGAGGAGGTAAGATATGGGACCTGAAACATTAGAAGCAAAACAGAAAGAGGCAGTAGAAGAGGTATTATCAATATACCCACCAAAAGCTAGAAAAAATAGAGCAAAACATATTGGTGTTGGAAATCCAGAAGATACATCTGGAAAGACTTGTGGTGGCGTTAGAAGTAATAAAAAGACAGTTCCTGGTGTTATGAGCCAAAGAGGTTGTGCATACGCTGGTTCAAAAGGGGTTGTTTGGGGACCGATTAAAGATATGATTCATATCTCTCACGGACCAATTGGTTGTGGTCAATATAGTAGAGGTGGTAGAAGAAACTACTATATAGGTACAACAGGTATCGATTCATTTGTAACAATGAACTTCTCAAGTGATTTTAAAGAGAAAGATATCGTATTTGGTGGTGATAAAAAACTTCATCAATGTCTGGAAGAGATTAATGAATTATTTCCACTAAATAATGGTATCTCTGTTCAATCAGAGTGTCCAATTGGTTTAATTGGTGATGATATTGGAGCTGTTTCAAAAATCAAATCAAAAGAGCTTGGAAAAACAGTTGTTCCAGTTAGTTGTGAAGGATTTAGAGGTGTTTCTCAATCACTAGGACACCATATTGCTAATGATGCTGTTAGAGATTATGTATTTCCTAACTTCCAAAGTGCCTCTAAAGATTTAGAGACAACTGATTATGATGTTGCAATTATTGGTGATTATAACATTGGTGGAGATGCTTGGAGTTCGAGAATCTTACTTGAAGAGATGGGACTTAGAGTTGTAGCTCAATGGAGTGGTGATGCAACACTTAAAGAGATGGAGATGACTCCAAAAGTTAAGTTAAACCTACTGCACTGTTATAGAAGTATGAATTATATCTCAAGACACATGGAGAAAGAGTACGGTATTCCTTGGATGGAGTATAACTTCTTTGGTGTTACTAAAACTATCGAATCACTAAGAGCTATTGCTAAACACTTTGATGAAAAAATTCAAGAAAACTGTGAAAAAGTAATTGAAAAGTACAAAGGTATCATGGACGCTGTTATAGCTAAGTATAAGCCAAGATTAGAGGGTAAAAAAGTTATGCTTTTTGTTGGTGGACTTAGACCTAGACATGTTATCGGCTCTTATGAAGATTTAGGAATGGAGATTATCGGTACAGGTTATGAGTTTGCTCATGATGATGATTATAAAAGAACAACAGAAGATATTGAGAGAAGTACAGTTATCTATGATGATGTTAATGAGTATGAACTTGAAGCTTTTGTTAAGAAGATGGAGCCAGATTTAGTAGCAAGTGGGATTAAAGAGAAGTATGTATTCCAAAAAATGGGTCTGCCTTATAGACAGATGCACTCATGGGATTACTCTGGTCCATATCATGGATTTGATGGATTTGCAATTTTTGCTCAAGATATGGATTTAGCTATTAACTCACCAGTTTGGGCTCATACTAAAGCACCTTGGGATAACTAAGAGGCTTTTTTCTTACCCTCTTTTTTTAGGGGAAGCTCTTCCCTTAATGAAAAAGGGAATTTTTAAATAATTAGGAGTTGTAAATGCAAAGTATAGATAACATAGTAAATGGTAAAGATTTATTCCAAAAACCAGAATATAAAGAGGTTTTAGAGGGAAAAAAAGAGTTTGAAGGTAGCTACGGAGCAACTAATCCAGCTAAAGTTGAAGAGGTAGCTGAGTGGACAAAATCGTGGGAGTATAGAGAGAAAAACTTAGCTAGAAAGGGAATTACTGTAAACCCTGCTAAAGCTTGTCAACCTTTAGGTGCTGTTATGGTTGCACTTGGATTTGAAAATACTATGCCTTATGTTCATGGTTCTCATGGGTGTACAGCATACTTTAGAAGTTACTTTACAAGACACTTTAAAGAACCAACACCATGTGTTAGTGATTCAATGACTGAAGATGCAGCAGTTTTTGGTGGTTTAAATAATATGAAAGATGGTCTTACTAACTGTAAAGCTATGTATAACCCTGATATGATAGCAGTCTCTACTACTTGTATGGCAGAGGTTATTGGAGATGATTTAAATGCATTTATCGCTTCAGCTAAAGAGGAGCATGAAAACTTAGCAGATACTCCAATTCCATACGCTCATACTCCAAGTTTTGTTGGTTCTCACATTACTGGTTATGACAATATGTTACAGAGCATTTTATCTCAACTTAATACTAATGTAAACAAAAAAGAGAAAAATGAGACTATCAATATCGTATTTGGATTTGAGCCATATATTGGAAGTGTTAGAGAAGAGAAAGAGATAGCTGAATCTTTTGGTACTTCTATCTTATCAATTGCTGACCACTCTGACCAGTGGGATACTGGAGCTGGTAGTTATAGTATGTTCTCTGGTGGTACTACACTTGAAGATACTAAAAATGCTGGAAACTCTAAAGCGACAATTTTCTTACAAAAATACTCAACTCTAAAAACTGCAAAACTTTGTGACAAGAGATGGAAACAAGAGGTAAAAATTTGTAACCCAATCGGTTTAACTGGAACTGATGAGTATGTTAAAGCGTTAGCAGAGTTAACTGGTAAAGAGGTTCCTGAATCACTTAAAACAGATAGAGCTAGATTAGTTGATGCAATGCAAGATTCTTATCCATATTTTCATGGTAAAAAGTTTGCAATCTATGGAGACCCAGATTTTACTCTAGGATTAGCTGAATTTTTAATTGATATGGGTGCAGAGCCTGTTCATGTACTTTGTAACAACTCAGTTGGTGATTGGGAAGAGAAAACAAGAGCAGTATTAGATAAATCTCCAGCTAAAGATTCACTAAATGTATGGGCTAATAAAGATTTATGGCACATGAGAAGTTTACTATTTACTGAGCCAGTAGATTTTATGATTGGTAACACTTATGGTAAAGAACTTATGAGAGATACTGGTGTTCCTTTAATTTATATGGGCTTCCCTATTTTTGATAGACACCACTTACATAGATACTCTATGCATGGATATAAAGGTTGTCTAAATGTATTAACTTGGATTACTAATAAAGTTCTTGATAAATTAGATGAAGAGACTAAAGGTATCGCAAAAACTGACTACTTCTTTGATGCTGTTAGATAGTAAAAAACAAAAGAGTTAGTTAAAAAAGTTCGATAGAGAAAAAAAGGGGGCAGGTATGCTAAAGAGAGAAGTCGTAAAAGAGCTATTAAATGAAGAGGCTTGTTCATTTAATAAGGAAAAGAAAGCTAACTGTAACAGACCAGTTCCAGGAGCTACAAGTGGTGGGTGTGCGTTTGAGGGTGCTCAGATTTCTCTCTTTCCTTTTGCTGATGCAATATCCTTAGTTCATGGTCCAATGACTTGTCTTGGAGCCTCTTGGGAGACTAGAGCAACTCTAACAAGTTATAGTGGATTAAATCATACCGAACTTGGTTTTACCACAGATATTAACAATAATGATGTGATTTTTGGAGGAGAGGAGAAACTCTCAAACTCAATTGATTATATTATGAATAACTATAAACCAAGTGCCATTTTTGTATATCTAACTTGCGTAACTTCACTAATTGGAGACGATGTTGATAGAGTATGTAAAGAGAAGCAAGCTCTTTATAATATTCCTATTATATCAATCAATGCAGCTGGTTTTTTAGGAAGTAAAAATTTAGGAAGTAAACTCGCAAGTATAGATATACTCGATAAACTAATTGGGACAAAAGAGCCGATTAAAACAACTCCTTATGATATAAATCTTATAGGAGAGTACAATGTAACAGGCGATATGTGGCAATATATACCTATTTTGCAAGAGATAGGTATCAATATATTATCAACTCTAAGTGGCGATGGAAGAGTTGAGGATATTAGACATGCCCATAGAGCTAAATTAAATGTAATAGTATGTGCAAAATCTTTGATAAGCCTTTGTACAAAGATGGAAGCAAAATACAGTATTCCTTTTTTATCAGTCTCATTTTATGGATTAACTGAGACTAAAAACTCTATTTTAAGCATAGTAAAAACCTTTGAAGACAATAAACTTACTCAAAAAGCAAAAGATACGATTAAGCAACAAGAACTTCTCACTAAAGACAAATTGGAACCTTATAAAAAGATATTAAAGGGTAAAAGAGCAATCGTAAATACAGGCGGTAACAAATCATGGTCATTTGTTTCAGCTCTTTTAGACCTTGGAGTAGATGTAATTGCTACTTCAGTATCAAAAGCGACACAAGAGGATAAACAGAGAGCAAAAGAACTACTTGGAGAGAGAGGAATTTTGATGAGCAAACCTGCTAAGGAGCAGAGCAAAATTATCGATGAACACAACATCGATATGCTGTTAGCTGGTGGTAGAAGCCTCTATACAGCCATCAAAAAAAATATAGCCTTTGTTGACATAAATCAGGAAAAAAAAGTCTCTTATGGTGGATATGGTGGATTAATCAATCTAGCAAGAGATTTAGTATATGCCGTTAAAAATCCCGTTTTTAAAAATATTTCACAGGAGGCACCATGGAAAAGATAAAACCTCTACAGGTCAATCCCATAAAACTTTCTCAACCCATGGGTGCTTCCCTTGCTTTTTTAGGTGTTAAAAACTCTTTAGCACTTATGCATTCAGCTCAAGGGTGTACCTCATTTACAAAAGTATTTTATACAAGACACTTTAATGAGCCTATCCCTATTCAAACAACTGCTATCAATGATATTACAGCCGTTATTGATGGTGGTGACTTTGGAATAAAGACAGCTGTTGATAATATTTTAAAATCAACAAAGCCGAGTTTAATTGGATTATTTACAACAGGTTTAGCAGAGACTAAAGGTGATGATATTAAAAGTGTTGTAAATAATCTAGATTATGATGCAGTCTATGTCAATACTCCTGATTATGAGGGAGGTCTTGAGAGTGGATTTGCACTAGCAATAAAATCATTAATTGAGCAGTTGGTAGATAGAAGTAGTGAAATTGATGAATCGAAAGTTTTAATTTTGCCAAATGTAAATATGCAACCGATAGAGGTTGAAGAGATTAAAGAGTTTTTATCAATATTTGGATTTAGTAAAGTTTTTGCACTTCCAGATTTATCAGATTCGCTAGATGGACACCTTGAACCAAATCAGGGAAAACTTACAAATGGTGGAATCGAAGTAGAAGATATTAAAGCTTTAGGAGATTCATATCTAGTTATCACAATTGGAGAATCTACAAAATATTTAGCTGATATTTTTAAAGAGAAAAATCCAAATACAAAATATATCCATTTAGATTCTCTAATAGGTTTAGAGGCAAATGATGATTTTGTTGAGAAGCTTTTAGAGCTTAGAGAGGCTAAAAGTTTAACTCTATTAGAGAGATGGAGAGCAAGACTTGCTGATGCAATGCTCGATTCTCACTTTAATATTGGAAAAGCTAGATTTGCATTAGCTGGTGAGCCAGATGAGATTAATGCTCTCTCAAGAGCATTAAATGAAGTTGGAGCAGAGATTACTCTAGCTATAAGCTCAAGCAAAAGCCCTATTTTAGAGAAAATTGAGGCAGAAAAAGTTTTAGTTGGAGATTTAGAAGATATTGAAAATAGTGCAGATTCTTTTGATTGTTTGATTACAAATTTTCACGGAGAGAGAATCGCACACAAAATAGGTAAAAAATTTATCTTAAGAGGTTTTCCAAACTATGAAGAGATAGGCTCTACTCTTAAAAGTGATATTCTATACAGAGGTAGTACCTATTTTTTATTTGAAGTTTCAAACCTACTTGCAAAAGAGCATTGATTAAATGAGCTTTTACAGAGTTAGATTACTAAGAGAGACAACTTTTTTAAAAGGAGCAAAAATGAAAGTTGCATTTGCTACGAAAGACTTAAATATGATTGATGAGCATTTTGGTTGGGCAAAGCAGTTTGCTATCTATGAGATAAATAAAAACGGAAGCGAATTTGTTGAAGTTGTAAAGACAAGTGAAGATATAGAAGAGGAAGATGTAAAGATTCGCTCAAAAATTAATGCTTTAAAAGATAGCTCAATTGTCTATTGTCAAGCCATTGGTCCAACAGCAGCAGCTAAAGTTATTCAATCAAAGATTCACCCAATGAAAGTTACAGATGTAACACCAATTGCAGATGCAATTGAGCAGTTAGTAAAGATGTTAAATGGAAATCCACCACCTTGGATTAAGAGAATTTTAGCAAAAGAGGAGATGCAATGAGTATTTTTAAAGAGCAATTAATATCTCAAGTTAGAGCATTGGATAGCTTTGGAAGCTGGAGTAAATTGAGTGACGAAGAGCTTTTAACTCAAAAGTATGTCAAAACTAAAGAGGATTTGAAAAACACTCCTGTAATTGCAGATATTGATGAGATGGTTATCAAAGATATTAGATTAATTTTTGAAGCTTTGGCACTTGCTTTTGAGAGACAAACTGGTGTGATGTGCAGTGTTATTATGGAGATGAGCCATGAGGGTTTTGGAAGAGTAGCAGTCATTGCAGATAATATTGTAATAGGCAATAAATATTTCAAAGATGCCCATAGGTTTGGATATAGAACACTTGAAAAATTAGAGCTTGATTGTGAGAGTATGCTTAAAAAAGCAGTTGAGACTTACCAATATTATAAAAAATAGAAGAGAGGATTTAAATATGTCAGTTGGAATTTTTTATGGTAGTTGTGGTGGAACTACAAGAGCAGTTGCAGAGAAACTAGAAGATTTTTTTGAAGATTGTGAAGTTGTTGACATGGAAGAGGATTTTGATGATGTTGAGCAGATGCTTGAGTTTGATTATCTCTTAATTGGTTGTTCAACTTGGGGAGCTGGTGAGCTTCAAAGAGATTGGATTGATCCATATTTAGAATTTGATGATTATGATTTCTCAGGTAAAAAAATAGCTCTATTTGGTGCTGGGGATTCTAAAACTCATGGTGAGCATTTTGTTAGTGCATTGGGAAAACTTTATAATAAGTTTACTGAAAAAGGTGCTGAAGTTGTAGGATTTTTTCCAAAAGATAGTTATAGCTACGATTTCTCTGAAGCAGAGATTGATGGTAAGTTTTGTGGATTACCGATAGATGATATGAATCAAAAAGATTTGACAGAGAGCAGAGTTGATGCTTGGGGTACTCAAGTTAAACAGGAGTTTGGTCTATAAGGAGGCAAAAATGGACTCTTTAAAGAATTTTAAAACGCTAACAGATGCAGTGGATTATTTTGAATTTTTTGACTTAAATTACGATGAATCTTTAGTTTCAGTCAAGAGATTCCATATTATGAAACTCTTTGGTAAAGAGATTAAGAAGATAGATGAAAAGTACAGTGACAAAGATGAGAGGGAGCTTTTAAACTTTTATAAATTTGCTCTAGTTAAAGTTTACAAGAGTTTTGAGAGTGGTTATGAGCCTAGTGCTGCTGAAGTTTGGAGTATGTTTGATAAACCAAATCCCTGCTTTGAGTGTTCAAGCTTAGGAGATTGTTCAACTAAGGAGATGGAAGATGCAACTAAAACCTGCTGATGAGAAATTTGTAACAAGTTCAACAAAAGATGAGATTCTTCCTGTTTTTCAAATGGGTCAAGAGGTTAGACTTATCAAAGATATTAAAAATGATGGAACATACCCATTTGCAAAAGTTGGTGATACTTTAATGAAATCTGGAGCTACTGGATATGTTCGTCATATTGGTGATTTTCTTCAGACAATTAGAGTTTATGAAGTTGATTTTCTAAAAGAGGGCTTTTCACTAGGTTGTAGAGAGTTTGAGCTTGAGGCTATAAGCGAGGCAGATGATGAGATAGAGCAAGAGCTTGAGTGGCTTAGAAAACACAGAGAGTCCAAACTAAACAAGGAGGATAGATGATACAAATTATTTTTTGTGGTTTTGGTGAAGACCAAGACAAAAGAGTTTTTGCAAAATCTGGTGATTTACTACTTAGAGTTGCAAAAGATAGTGGTGTTAATATTTTAACAGAGTGTGAAGATGGTAACTGTGCTAGTTGTGCAGTAAAAGTGGAGGAGTTAACTCCTGAGAAACAGACGCACTATATGGAAGATAAAGAGCTTGAGACTTTGATTACGCTTGGTGCTTTATCTAAACCTGAAGCTGAGAGATTACAGCAAGATACAGTAGGACATAGCGTTAGATTAGCATGTCAATTTATTGTAAAAGGCGATGTTTTAATTAAACCTTACAAGGGAGCAAAATAATGACAACAAGAATAGAGATAGTAAATGATTTTTTAGCAATAAATGCTAAAGCTGGTACAGATTTTCAAGCTATTGCAGAGGCATCTGGAAGTAGCATTCCTTTTGGTTGTAGAGATGGTGAGTGCGGTACTTGTATTATTAATGTCGAAGCTGGTGCTGAATTTTTAAGCCCTAAAAACGAGAAAGAGAGAGCTGTTTTAGCTAAAATTGGTTGTAAAGATGAAAAAACAAGATTAACTTGTCAAATGAAGATAGAAAAGCCGAACGGATTAGTTAGATTAAAATACTAAGACTCTAAGGGGAAAATTTCTGTTTTTCCTTTTAGAAAAGGTAAAAACATGAATAGATTAGAGATTAAAAGTTTAGTTCTACAAAAGCAGAATCTAAAACTGTTTATGAAGCAGTGGTTACCTATTTTACAAGGTGATTTTGATGATTTGGATAGTTATTTAACTAAAGTTGAACAGGAAAATCCTTACTTAAATATAAAAAAACATTTCTCTCAAAGCTCTAATAAACCTTTGAAAAACTCCATAAGCGACAAAATAGAGCTTTTGAGTATCTCTAAAGCCTCCCTATATGATAAACTTCTCGCCCAAATTGAATATCCTCTATTTCCAACTCCAATATCAAAAAAAGTAGCAAAAGAGATTATTTTAAATATCAATGAAGAGGGCTACTTTGATGCTAACTTAGAAGAGATAGCTCAAAAATTTAATTTAAATATTGCTGAGTGTGAAAAGATTCGATTGAGATTTGCCTATTTAGAACCTATTGGAGTGGGAGCAGTTGATTTAAAAGAGTCGTTTAATTTTCAATTAGATGATTTACTAAATGATACTATGATAGAGGAGAATCTATTAAAACTGCTTCATATCATGATAGATAATTTTGAAAAACTTGAAAAATATGCAGATTTAGCAGATTTTTCCGAAGCAAAAAGCATACTTAAAAAGTTTAAAAACCCACCAGCATTAGAGTTTATGCAGAGTGTAAAAGCTATTATTCCTGAAGTCTATGTCGGTTTTAAAAATGATGAGATAAATATAAAAATAAATAATAATTTATATCCTGACATAAATATAAAAGGGGTTGATAGTAATGAAGAGTTTGCTAAAGAGAAACTGCGAGAGGCAAGAAATATTGAAAAACTCCTTGAGCTTAGAAAACACACTATCTATAAAGTAACTCTATCTATAATCGAAAAACAGTTGAAATTTTTCTACGGTGGTGAGCTTATGCCCCTTAAGATGCAAGATATTGCAGATGAACTTGAGTTTAACGAATCGACAATATCAAGAGCAATCTCTCATAAGTATTTAGAGTGTGATAGGGGAGTATTTGCTCTTAAGTTTTTCTTCTCAAATGAGATAAGCAATAATATATCCTCTTCAGAAGTTAAAAGTTTTATCTTAAATTTAGTTAAATACGAAGATAGAAAAGCCCCATTAACCGATGTAAATATCTCAAAATTAATAGAGCAGAGATATAGAGTAAAACTAATTCGAAGAAGCGTAACAAAATACCGCCAAGAGCTAAATATCGCCTCATCAGTTGATAGAAAAAAGCTCTATTTAATTGAAGATGGGTAGATAAATTTAAAACTATTTCTGAACTTAAATTAATATTTAAAAATCTAAATACTCTGTATCTCAAAATTACTTAAATATTTACTCAAATCATCATTAGTTGCGTGTTTTTTTATAAGCTTAAGAGTATCAAATATATTGCTAATCTCTTTAGTAGTTTTTATATTTACTTCATTATCGAGAGCAGATACAATATCTATCATCTCTTTACTAGATTTCATACATCTTGTAAATTTCATAAAAAACATTTCAGCCTCTATGCTGGTTTCAAAATATAGTGAAAAAATATTATACTCTCTCTTTTTTGTCACTTTGTACTCTATTATATCTGCTTGGTTATATCTGTGTAACATAATATTTTTACTCCATTTTTTATGATTTTATCAATTTTATTTATGAATATCAATTTAACTTTTTAAATTTGATAGTTATATTTTATACTTTTTAATTGCTTTTTTACAAAAAAACTACAATTAACCGTTATTATAGTATGTATACTTAATTCAAGGGAGAACTTTATGTATCGGTTTTTAGTGTTGGTTTTAATACCCATTTTTCTATTTTCTGCAAATTTGCAAAAGGGTTGGAATTTAGTTGGTTCAGGTTCAAATATAAATCCTAGTAGTGATGCTACTATGAGTGATTCATCAAAAGTAGAGAGTGTTTGGGTCTATCAAAATGGGGCTTGGAGTGTTTTTCGAGGTGGTCAGAGTTCAGGGGTTTCGAGTATAGATTCTCAATATGGTTTTTGGGTTAACTCTTTAGTTGATTTAAACTCACTTTGGGAAGATGGAAGTAGCTCAAATGTAGCTTTAAATGTAGCTTTAAATGTAAATAGCAGTTGGAATCTGTTATCTTCTCCAAATGGAAGTGAGATAAATCCTGCTGATTTAGAGGCTGAATCTATTTTTACTTATAAAAATGGAAATTGGGCAAACTACTCATCTAGTAAAAAAGAGATAAGTAAATTAGGCTCTAGCGATGGTTTTTGGGCATTTTATCTGAAATCAAAAACTATCTATGTAAATGAAAACAATCAAATCGTAACGGGTGAAGATTTGACAACTGCTGAAGATGTTTTTAACTCTCGTGGTTATACTCTAATTGGTTGGAATGATTTAGGAATGCACTGTGTTGATGGAAAAGATTACTCTGTTTTTTCAATTTTACCACCATATAATAATTTAGTAGTTCAACTCATTAAAAAAGATGGTACAGATGATAAACATATTAAATCAGGAGTTACTATCACTTACGAAGCTGTTGCAGGATTAAGTGGAGCGACAAATACTACAAGTGTTACAAAAACAAACTTTTGGGACTATATGCAAAAACTCTTTAATACAACAAAGAGTGGCGATGTTGGACTAACTGGGAAGAGAACACCATCACTTACACCTGATACTTTAACTTTTAATAGTTCTCGCGATTGGTGGGAAGCAAATGGAATCCCTGTTATGAATTATGATGATAATGGAGATACAAACTACTACCCTATGGTAAAAGTTGTAGCTAAAGATAGCAGTAATAGTATTCTTGCTACTACTAAAGTTGTACTGCCTGTTAGTGATGAGATGGATTGTAAAGCTTGTCATGGAAGTAATTCAGATTCAAATGCAAAACCATCAACTGGTTGGGTTAATAACAGTGATAGTTTAAAAGATTTTAAACTAAATATCTTAAAACTACACGATGATAAACATAAAGTTAGTAGTTATTTAGCTGAGCTTAAAACTATGGGTTATGAGTATCAATCTAGCTTATATGATACGGCAGTATCTGGCACACCGATTTTATGTGCAACTTGTCATAAATCAAATGCCCTAGAGACTACTGGATTAAGTGGAGTTAAATCTTTAACAAAAGCACTTCATGGGCTTCACGCAGATGTTAATTACAACGGAGCTACTTTAGATGATTCTACAAATAGAGATAGCTGTTATAGTTGCCACCCTGGTCAAACTACAGAGTGTTTAAGAGGAGCTATGAGTAGTATTGATAGTATCAATTGCCAAAGCTGTCATGGAAATATGAGTGCTGTGGCTAAGAGTAGTCGTGATGGTTGGCTTGATGAGCCAGATTGTCAAAGTTGTCACCAAGATGGACATAGATACACAACAGCTGTTACAGATATTTCGACTGGAACTCTAAGAGAGGCTGTTGATAATAGATTTGCAACAGAATCAAATAAACCAATAGCTGGTAAAAGTCTATATAGATTCTCAAGTGGTCATGGAGATATGCAGTGTTCATCTTGTCACGGTTCAACTCATGCAATCTATCCAAGTAAAAAAGAGGAAGATAATGTCCAAAACATAGGACTTCAAGGCTATAAAGGGACTCTATCAGATTGCATGGCTTGTCATACAAAAATGCCTTTTACAAATGATGAAGGACCTCATGGAATGCACTCAATTTCACAAGATTGGGTAGAGAAACATGAAGATTATGCAGAAGATGAGAAAAAAGATAGCTGTAAAGCTTGTCATGGAACAGATTTGAAAGGTTCATTTTTATCAAAAACATTTAATGATAGAACTTTCTCAACTAAATGGGGAACTAAAAACTTTCCAAAAGGTACACAAATAGGCTGTTTTGATTGTCATAGTGACTTTTAATTAAACTGATTAGATATAAATAAAACAAAGTATTTGTCATTACCCAACTTGATTGGGTAATCTATCTTATATTAAAAAAGATGGATACCCGTATCAAGTACGGGTATGACTTAACAATATGATTAAAATTAAATATTGCAATTTACATGATTTCTACTATAACACTCTTTTTATACCATAAAAGTAAAAAAATCATACAAATAAAAAGTAATTTAAATCTATCTTTACTTTATTCTAGTTTATTTTTCTTTTTAATAGAGACAGCCTAAACTTGTTATAATTGCGAAATCCTAGCTTTAAATACGATAATAGTTATCAAAAAAGGAAAGAGAAAATATCTAATTTAACAATTAGAATGAAACTTATACTCTCATTTAGTGTAATTGCCCTACTTGTGGGGATATTATCAATATATAGTGTACTTGGTATTGGAAAATCAGCAGATGGTTTTACAAGTTATAGAGAGATGGCTAGAGATAGTGTCTTAGCTGGTAGAGTTCAAGCTAATATGTTGATGGTTAGAATGAATGTAAAAGATTACCTCTCGACAACTTCTCAAAAAGATATTGATGAGTTTAACCACTACTATGAAAAAACTAATGGTTTTATAAAAGAGGCGTTAAAAGAGATACAAAATCCAACTAGAGCACCTTTTGTAAAAACAATAGCTCATGATATGACTATATATAAAGATAGTTTTTATAAAGTTATTAAATATATGGAAAAAAGAAATAATATAGTACATAACAACCTAGAGGCAAATGGTAAAAAAATTGAGCAACTCTTAACAGCTGTTATGAAAAGTGCAAAGAGAGATGCTGATTTAGAGGCTTCTTTAAATACAGCACAAGGTATTAGAACACTTCTACTTGCAAGACTTTACACTTCTAAATTTTTAGCTTCAAACTCTAAAGCACACTCTAATCGAGCTAAAAGCGAATTTAATGATTTAGAAAAAAAGTTAACCATAATAAGAAATTCTGTTGAAAACCCAAAAAGAAGGTCTCAATTAAAAGAGGCTATGGGACTTATCAAAACATATCAAAATGGTGTAATGGATATTATTACTATTATTAGAGATAGAAATAATATTATAGATAATAAGCTTAACAAAATTGGACCAGAGATTGCAAAATTGGCTGAAGATGTGAAACTCTCAATTAAAAAAGACCAAGATACAATTGGGCCAGAAGTTGCTAAACTAAATACAAATTTACAAAAGAGTTCAGTTACAATCTCTCTAGTTATTATAGGAATTGTTATACTTCTTAGTATTTTTATTCCAAGAACAATATCAAATTTAATTGAGAAGTTTCAAAATGGCTTAATGCACTTTTTTCAGTATCTAAATAGAGAAAAAGATAAAGTTTCAATCTTAGAAGAATCAAAAGATGAGATAGGTGTTATGTCTAGAGTTGTAAACAAGAGTATCAACAAAATTAAATCAGGACTAGAGCAAGATAAAAATGCGATGGAGGATTTGATAAGTAGTATCACAAAAGTTAATCATGGCTATTTAGATGCAAGAATTGAAGCTACTGCAAATAATCCAGCCTTAATAGAAGCTAAAGATATAATAAACTCAATGATAGAGACTCTAGAGAAATCTATTGGTAAAGATATTAACAAAATAAAAGATGTACTACAAGAGTACTCAAATCTCGATTATAGAAAAAGAATCGATAATAATTCAGGTTTGGTAGATACAACGATTAATGAACTAGGTGATTCTATTATCAAAATGCTAAAGTCATCTTATGAAGATTCACAAGAGTTATTAACAAAATCAGATATTTTGCAAAATAAGATGGATAACTTAAAAACTTCAGCACTTAAACAGTCATCTACAATAGAAGAGACAGCACTATCAATCGACCAAGTTACTCAATCGATTGAAGAGACTTCTATGATATACCACCCCATAAATGGAGTGGTTTCTTCCTCCACTAAGTAATCTTAGTTTGATGGGAAGCATTACTGCCGTGTATCCCACGGACAAAGAAAGTTTTTTGTTTTTCTAAACTTTTACAGCTTGGTTTTCGCTGTTAGTTACATTTTACAAAACAAAAACTTTTTAAT